>Ga0247727_10001968_pt1 | contig 47629 bp, 39 predicted proteins | sample WisWelCaveWW1625_FD_202498 | JGI IMG/M metagenome (GOLD analysis project Ga0247727, IMG submission 202498) | Biofilm microbial communities from Wishing Well Cave, Virginia, United States - WW16-25 | ecosystem: Environmental > Aquatic > Deep subsurface > Groundwater > Cave microbial mat | place...
TGGTTTTCACATCGTACCGTTCACCACGTTGCGTGATGAAGGTCCTTACGGCGCAGGCTCACTTCAACAGTTCATCGAATACGATCCCGAATATCATTACTTCAATTTTTCGGATGACGATAAAGAGCAACTCAAATCCGTCGTCCTCTTTGACCTCCTCGTCAACAACGCGGATCGCAAGGGCGGTCACGTCTTCTTTGAAGATGAGATATCATCCCCTTTGGGGACTCGCAAACTCTTTGCCATAGATCACGGGATTTGTTTTCACGAAGAAGACAAATTGCGGACTGTGTTATGGGATTTCTCCGGGCAGAAGATTCCAGATGACTTACTCGCCCGCCTCTCTCTCAGCCCCAGCCTGCTCGCTGACCTTGAGCCGTATCTCATCCCGGGCGAAATCTCCGCCCTCTGCGCCCGCGCCGAATCGATCCTCAAACGCGGTACTTTCCCCCGCCAGCCCCGCGACCGCCGCGCCATGCCGTGGCCCCCGCTCTAACTTCGTCCTGAGCGGAGTGACGAGTGTAGCGAGGAACGCAGACGAAGGGCGGGCTGTCTTGATACCCTGTCCTTCGTCTACGCCACACAACAACCGTGTGGCTCCGCTCAGGACGAAATTTAGGAGAACCCATGCACTACAAATTATGTTTTATCGGCTTCGGTAACGTCGCGCGTTCATTGGTTCGATTGCTCGAACGCAAACGCGGACTGCTCGAATCAAAATACGACATCACCTATTCGGTTACAGGCATTGCAACGGGAAGTCATGGCTTTGCGGTGAACCCAAATGGGCTGGATGTTCAACAGGCTCTCGACCTTGTTGAAACCAAACAATCCATCGCCTCCATCTCTAATTCTCCAGTCTCTAATTCTCTTTCTGTCATTCAACACTCCTCCGCGAATATCATGTTTGAAAATTCCCCTGTCAATTACGAAACCGGTCAGCCTGCCATTGACCACGTCCGTGCCGCGTTGAACGCGGATATACACGCCATCACCGCTAACAAAGGGACAGTCGTCCACGCCTATCGAGAATTGACCGCGCTGGCGAAGTCGAAAAATAAAAAGTTTCTGTTTGAGTCAACGGTGTTGGGAGGCACGCCAGTCTTTTCCACGTTCCGTGAAAATATGCCGCTTGCCGAGTTGATCTCGTTCAAAGGCATCATCAACGCGACGACGAATCTCATACTCACAAGAATGGAAGACGGCGAGTCTTTTGAGGACGCAGTGAGATATTGTCAAAGCATAGGCATTGCGGAGACGGATCCCTCGGGCGATGTGGACGGTTGGGATGCGTCCATTAAGGTCGCCGCGCTGGCAACTGTATTAATGAATACGCCTCTCAAGCCGCAGGATGTCGAGAGAAAGGGCATCGGGGAGATAACGTCTGCGATGGTGAATCAGGCGAAGGCTGAAAAGAAGCGCTGGAAACTTGTCGCATCAGCAGAACGGGTAGGGACTCAAGTCAAAGCGCGCGTCGCTCCTGAACTTGTCGATCCGTCCTCCCCGCTGTATGGCATGATGGGTTCGTCTACGGGATTAACTTTTCGCACGGATGTTTTGCCTGATTACTCCGTCACTGTCTCCGAACGCGAAGGCATGAAGGGCGGACCAGAAGAAACGGCGTATGGTTTGTTCGCCGATTTTGTAAACGTCCTCAAGTAGCGAAAGCGCCGCTCAAAAATTTATTTAACTCATCGTAAAAATCATTCGGGTTATCGCTCATCGGGAAGTGCCTGCTATGTTTGATTTCCACTTTCTGAATATTCTTGATACGGCTTACCGTGGGGAGTGATGCATTTTCGTCGCCGTAAAAATAGATTTTTTTGACAAGCAAGTGCATGGAATTTCTCAAGTAATATTTCGCTGTCAGACCAAGCCACGAGCGATTGGGCGCTCTTAAACAACGCTTTCGGGTTTGTGGTTTCCAGCGCAAAATAGCCCTTTTCCACGCCGGCTAATTGCCTTTGAATTTCTGGAAAAACTTCGACCGCAAATTTTTCTGGATCTGAATTTGCCACCCTGCGGCTGACTACTCCGCAATCGGCGCCGATCAGGTTTCCCTCAATGCTTGTAAACGAGCGAATGGATTTGAGAATTTCATCGGGGAAAAGCAGGGCGACGGCGCATCCCATGCTGTGTGCGACAGCATGCAGTTTTTTGTCTGAGAAATTTTCGAGAAGTCTCGCGCATACGCGCGCATGATCTTCTATGCGGTAGGAAAAATTTTCCGAGGCGGGCGATTCGCCAAACCCGACAAAATCCATTGCGAGGGCAGAGCACGATGCAAATTCAGGACGATTCCAAAAATGTTGAAAAGATTCTCTCGAACAGCCAATCCCGTGCAGGAAGAGCAGGAGTTCGTCGCCCGCTTCGCGCAAGGTGGTTGAGATTTCCAAATGGTTTCCATCGAGTGAAATCGAAAAAGTTCTGGATTGCATGACTTAATCTTGATACGTGAGGCGCCTTTATATAACTCCCGCGACGGATGAATATAAACGAAGCGGGGCAAGGTTGATGAAGCCCAGCCGTTGATAAAGTTTTTCCGCGAGCGGTGAAGAATCGAGCACACACAGGTTGTGCCCCATCTCTTTCGCCGCTTTCATGGCTGTGTTCATCAAAATGCTGGCAAGTCCCAGCCCGCGCGCTTCGGATTTGGTGGCAACACCATAAATTCCCGCCGAGCCTGAGCCGGTGTACATGCCGATCTTTGAAATAGGCAAGCCGCCTTTCCATGCCAGCCAGAAGCGCGTGTTCGAACCGCGTTCGCCAATCTTGAATTTTTCGATCATTGCTCGCAGTTGCGGGCGGAATTCCTCCGGCACGCCCCAGCGCCATGCGGCGAGGCCGTACAACTCGATCATGTCTGTTTCTTCGATGACTTCGCGAATCTCCACACCTTCGGGAATCGGCGGCGGCTCGGGAAGATTTTCCAAACTGCGCGCCATGCACGGGGCTTGTTCGATCTCTTGATAACCATGTTTTTGCAATCGCTCATGGAGGTCAACCGGCAGGGACGATGGATGCACGATCCACAACGGCGCGACATTTCGATTTGCGTAGCCCTGAATTAGCGCGTCAATTCGCTTGTCTGCGTCTCGCTCCACTTGAAATTTCAACACCGTGTTGTACGGGATGATAGGGATGGGCGTTTCAAACCAGAGCGAATCACCCTCGTCGTGCAGGGTGCAACCGGGTCCGCGCCCGAAGTTGGACCAGGTCTCCCACAGGTTGAGTTCAACCTGATGGATGATTTCTTCTTTGGAATAGCCGGGAATTCCTTCGACTTCGCTCATGGTTCATTTCTCCTTGTTCGGAAGTTTTTGAATTTTACTCGTGAATTGTCCAAATTCATTGTTTCACCGTTTGGCTTGTGAGAGGGTAAAATACGAACAAGTAAATTTTCACAGAAGGTCATTCATGCCTATCACGAAACAACGCACACTGGACTATGTAACAACCGAATGGGGAACGTACATTGAACGATTTAATCACCTGTCGAAGGATCAGCAGGAGAAACTCGTCAAGGCGATGGGGTATGAACAGTTCCGCGACGTGCTGGCGCATATTTTGGCATGGTGGGATGAGGGTATGGCGCCCATTCTTGCGATTACGCAGGGGCGCGAGTTTGAGCGGAAGAAGTACGACTACGACGCGTTCAACGCGGAGGCGGTGGCGAAGTACAAATCGTGGGATGAGCGCGAGTTCATGAATCACTTTGAGGAAACGCGCCAGAAAACTGAAGCAGACCTCAGGTCCATGAATGAGGCGGCGTTTGAGAATCGCCGTGTACGGTCATGGGTAAATGGAATCTTCATCCATCATGCGCGCGAGCATCTGGTCGCGTTGAGTCGTTTTATGGTGATGGATTTGTTGGAGAATGAGTGGGCGACGTACATCGAGGATTTCAAGCGGCTCGATGAGGAAAAGAAAAAGGAATTTTTATCGAAACAGGGGTTTGAACAATTTCACGATATCGTCGCGCACGTGATCGGCTGGTGGCAGGAAGGCGCGCGCATTATTTCGGGCATTCTCGATACGCCGGGCTTCACGTGGCAAAGCCGCGACACGGACGCGTTCAACGTGGAGTTGACGAAAAAATATTCCACGTGGTCGGAGGATGATTTGTTCAAGCATTACGAGTCGGTGCGAAAGGCGATGTTGAAGTTGACCGCCGACCTGCCCGATGACGCGTTCCTGAATGAAGATATCGAAGGCTGGCTCAAGGATGATGTGGCGGGGCATTACGATGAACATTCGGTTCCGGTGTAAAGGTGGAAGAACATTTCGTGTATCTCGCATTGGGTTCAAACCTTGGGAATCGCGCCGCGAATCTAAAAGAGGCTATTGCATCGCTTCCTCCACAAATGGAGGTGAAGGCAAAATCGAGTGTGTATGAGACTCCGCCGTGGGGCTTTGCCGATCAGGAGATGTTTCTTAATCAGGTGTTGCGCGTGGAAACATATCTCAAGCATGAGCCATTGTTGAGGCACTTGAAACGGCTTGAGATTGCGCTTGGGAGGAAATCTTCTTTCAAAAATGGTCCACGCATGATTGACATGGATATTCTCTTTTATGATGATCTCGTCTTCGAGTCGTCCGCGCTTGTGATTCCGCATCCGCATATGCACGAACGTGGATTCGTGCTCGTTCCCATGATGGACATTGCTCCCGATTTTGTGCACCCCGTAAAAAAGAAGAGCATCCGTGAACTGGTTGTGTTATCTGATGTGAGCGGGATAAGGAAGTTTGCCTAGGTTGGCGATATTGAATTGGAAGAGATAAAGTAGGAGAATTTTGTGTCAACATTAATCCATCAACGTGTCGAATTGGCTTGTGAAGGTAAGAATCCAGCTGTAATTTGTCGTGTTTCATCGGGCTGGGTTGTTTTGGAAGATGTGCAATTTCTTCAAGGTTATTCACTATTGTTGCCCGACCCAGTTGTATATGATTTGAACGTCCTTTCAACAAAAGATCGTGTAACATTTCTTCGTGAGATGACAGTCATCGGGGATGCACTTTTGGAAGTCACAGGCGCAGTTCGCATCAACTACGAGATACTTGGAAATGGAGAGCCCGCTCTTCACGCACACCTGTTCCCTCGCTTTTCCAATGAACCAGATGAAAATCGCAGTATGCCAGCATGGTTTTATGATTGGGAAAATTCTCCAAAATTTGACTTGGAACATCATCAAACCTTGATGAAGAAAATCGCAAACTCAATTCAAAAGAGACTCAGTGATAATTTGGAGGCTCAATAGGAATGTTGTCTCGGATCAAATCCGCCGCGCGCATTTTGTTGAAAGGCGAGCCGCAAAAGAAAAAACGGGCTGACATTCCCGCGATCACGCGCGAAGAGGTGGCTGAGATCAAACAATTCTTTCCGCGCGAGAAATTTTTCATCCTTGGTCATGCGCGCTCTGGTACAACACTTCTCATGCGCCTCGTGCGCTTGCATTCTGAAGTGCATTGCAATTATCAGGCGCACTTCTTCACACGCAAACCGTTATTGAAATCATTGGTTGATTCAACTGAAATTGAAGAGTGGCTCACGCGCAAGTCCAACCGCTGGAATCACGGGCGTGACCTCTCGCCTCTTGTCCTGCGTGCCTCTGCCGATTTCATCATGGAGCGCGATGCCGCGCGCGAAGGCAAGCATATCGTTGGAGACAAAAGTCCATCATCTACGATTCATGGACAGGCTGTGCGCGATATGCACGCGGTCTACCCCGATGCGAAACTCGTCTACATTGTCCGTGATGGACGCGATGTGTTAATTTCGGAACGCTTCCGTAATTTCGTGGAGGAGTCCAAATTTCTCACTGCGGAAGACAAACGCATCCTTTCGGACCTTCGGGTTGATTCGGCTTCCTTTACTGATGGCACCCGCTCAATCTTCACCGAGTCGTTCATCCGCCGCGTAGCGAATGGTTGGGTCACCAATTTGCAAGAGGCAGAAGACGAAGGACGGAGACTCTACGGCAAAAATTATTTCGGCTTGCGTTATGAAGATTTGTTGAAAAACCCGTACAAGGAAATGTCGAGGCTGTGGAAATTTCTCGGCGTGAAAACGATCAACAACTCTTTGGAGAGGAAGATCAAAGCCGAGATGGAGTCCAACCCCGATGAGGAGTGGCAGGCTGAAAGGAATGAAGGAATCGCGTCCTTCCTTCCGAAGGGGCAGGCTGGCAACTGGCAGAGACTCTTCACCGCGCGCGACAAATCCATTTTCAAGGAAGCCGCGGGTGAGATACTGGTCAAGTGGAAGTATGAGAGGGATGGCGAGTGGTGAAAAAATTGGGCTGGTATAATTTTGTCATATGTTCAAATTGAGCCTTTTCAAAAAACTCCCGTCCCTCGAGCAGGCTTCGCAAGTCTTTGCAGTGATCGCCCTGGTCAATTATTCGTGGGCGACCCTGCGTTTTTTTTACCGATTCCCCAGCTGGCTTTTTTATTCGAGCGTGGGCGAGATCAACGTGTACTTCTCCTATCTGATCGTTGTCAACCTGCTGGAGAGTGCTCTCCTATTTGCGCTTTACATCGTGGCAAGTTTGTTCCTGCCGCCGAAATGGTTTCATGAGCGATTTGTCTCGAGGAGCATATCGCTTACCATCCTCGGGTTGGGTTACCTGATTTACGTCAATTACAACTTTCCATCGACGGATTCCTACCCGCTTGCAAGTTACACGCGCGTCCTCACCGTGGCTGTTTTGATAGTCCTTCTCGCATTTCTCGTTGACAGGGTCGCTTTCATTCGCAACCAGCTGGATGGATTTGCTAACCGAGCCGTGGTCTTTTTGTATGTGATCATTCCCGTGAGCGCGGCAGCGTTGCTGGTTGTATTGTTCAGGAATATCTTTTGAGGATCATGAAATGAATCGTCGCGATTTTTTGAAACTGACTGGAGCCGCTGCACCCGCACTCCTGTTACCCGGTGTGATCTCGAAACTACGTTCGCCGCGAAAACAGAGTCCACCACCAAACGTGATCGTCATTGTATTTGACGCGATGAGCGCGCGGAACCTCTCAGTGTACGGGTACGCGCGCCGCACCTCGCCGAACCTCGAGCGCTTTGCAGAACGCGCCACGGTCTACCATGCGCATTATACAGGAGGAAATTTTACGATCCCTGGTGTTTCAACCCTGTTGACTGGCACTTATCCGTGGACGCATCGAGCGATCAATCAAAGCGGCGCGATCGAAGGCTCGATTGTCGAGAACAGCATCTTCCGCGCATTCGGCGATGAATATCATCGCGTAGCGTTTCCTCAAAGTGTCTGGTCGAGTTTTATCGTCACACAGTTTGTACGCGACTTGGATTGGATCCTGCCATCCGGCTCCTTCAGCGAGGTGGATTATCTGCTGAACGAACATTTCAGGAACGATCAAAATCGTGCTGCGCGTATACTCGATGATTTCGTTTTCGTGCCCAATGAAGCGCCGGCATCGCTTGTGTTCGGCTCGTTACAAAAGGCGCTGTATGCGCGTGATTTGGCACAGATTGATTCAGATGGCTATCCGCGCGGCTTGCCACACAACGCCAACTACCCGCTTCAGTTCCGGTTGGAGAGTCTTTTCGATGGGCTTGCCTCGCTTCTGCAGCACCTTGAGTCACCGTTCATCACCTACCTGCATCTCTTTCCGCCGCACGCGCCCTACCGCGCGACTGAAAAGTTCTACAGCACGTTCGTGGACGGGTTTAAGCCGCTTCGCAAGCCACAACACCGCTTTGCAGATACATTTTCCAATACGGATTTGAACGATGCGCGCCGTTCGTACGACGAGTACATCGCCTCGCTCGACTGGGAGTTTGGTCGCCTGATGGACGCGATGAACTCATCAGGAATCTTCGATAACAGTTACGTAGTTATCACTTCCGATCACGGCGAAATGTTCGAGCGTGGCGAAAAGGCGCATTCGACTCCTCTGTTGTATGATCCGGTGGTGCATATTCCGTTGCTGATTTCAGTGCCCAGTCAGATATCGCGCAAAGATATTTATTCCCCAACTTCAGCCGTCGACTTGTTGCCGACATTAACTCAATTGACTGGCAGACCAATTCCCAATTGGTGCGAAGGGACTCTGCTCCCCGGTCTGGGCGGTAAGGAAGGCGAAAGGCGAAGCATTTTCGTCGTCGAAGCGAAGATGAATTCCGCGTTTCGCCCGCTGACGATGGCCACCGTCGCCATACGAAAGGGAAATCACAAGTTGATCCATTACACCGGCTACGAAGCCGAGGATAGTTTCGAGTTATACGATCTTAGCGAAGACCGAGAGGAACTCGAAGATCTGTACCCGGGGCAACCCTCGTTTGCAAATCAATTAAAAGAAGAGTTGCTCGAATCGCTCTTCAAGGCGAACAAGCCATATATTAAGTAGGGGCACAGCGTGACGGTTAGCCGTTAAAACCCTTTTGGGATTATCTGTGCCCCTGCGAGGATGCGTATGAAATTTTTGATTGCAGGTCTCGGCTCGATCGGTCGCCGCCACATGCGAAACCTGGTCGCGTTGGGTGAGAAGGATATTGTTTTATATCGCACCGGCAAAAGCACGATGCCCGAAGAGGAACTTGCAGGATTCCCGCAGGAAACGAATTTGCACGCCGCGCTAAAAAAACACAACCCCAATGCCGTTATCGTTTCGAATCCCACATCTATGCATTTGGATGTGGCGATTCCCGCCGCAGATTTGGGTTGCTCGCTGTTACTTGAGAAGCCTCTCTCACATTCGATGGAAGGGATTGGCGAACTCGAAACCATCCTAAAAAAAGGAGGGGGTCGCGCCGTTGTCGGATTCCAATTCCGTTTTCATCCCGGCATGCTTCGTGCGAAGCAACTGATTGTGGATGGTGAGATCGGGCGTGTTGTTTCCGCGCACGTGCATTTCGGCGAATATTTGCCGGCGTGGCATCCATGGGAGGATTATCGCAAGGGCTACGCGGCGCGCGCCGATATGGGCGGCGGCGTGGTGCTAACGCAATGTCACGCGCTGGATTATCTTCCGTGGCTGGTGGGAGGAGTCGAGTCGGTGTGGGCATTCACGGCCAAACTTAGCGACCTCGAAGTGGATGTGGAAGACACAGCAAAGATCGGTCTGCGGTTTGCAAATGGCGCGCTAGGGAGCATCCATCTCGATTATAACCAGCAACCCCCCTCACATTATTTTGAGGTCATCGGCACGAAAGGATCATTACAATGGAATTTATCGGATGGGGCGACGCGAATTTATCGAGCGGAGAAAAAGGATTGGGAGGTGTATCCACTACCGGTTGGGTGGGAACGGAATGCCATGTTCATGAGTGAGATGAGGCATTTCACTGCGGTTGCGCGCGGGGAAGTTGAGTCGTCCTGTCCGCTTGAGGATGGGGTCCGCGTAATGAGAGTTGCGCTCGCTATCAAAAACTCATCGTCCGGTGGGCGCGCCATATCGTTGGGAGAAGCAAAATGAAAAATCGTTCGGCTCTTTTTGATCTGATTTTTCTGCTTATTATCGGAGCGCTGGCATATCTGCCGCTGATTCATCAGATTGGATTCACACACGATGACTGGTATCTGATGTTTGCCGCAGGGGCAGACGGCGCAAATGTATTTCATGAGATTTACAGTGGGATTCGCCCGCTTCGCGCCTTCGTGATGGAACCTGCATTCGTTTTGTTTGGACAAAACGTTTTGCTTTACAACCTAAGCGCATGGGGCTTCCGCGTCTTGAGCGCCTGGCTGTTTCTCTGGTTGTTGCGAATGCTCTGGCGCGGTCAAGCGCGCTGGACTTTGTTGATGGCGGTTTTGTATCTGATCTATCCGGGATTTCTTTCGCAATCCAACGGTATTGACTATCAATCGCAAATGGTAAGCCTCGTACTGGCGATGCTTTCGCTGGCTCTTACAGTCCAAGCGTATTTTCAAAAACATCTGCTCTATAAGACTTTGGCACTCACCTTTGCCATTCTATTCGGCTTCATCTATCTTGGTTTGGTGGAGTACGAAGCCGGATTTGAGGTCATGCGGCTGGCGATACTTGTCATCTTGGTGTGGCGGGCAACCAGTGGTACACGAGACCGAATTCTTGCAATATGCAAAGCGTGGATTCCCAACTCAGTAGTCCTTATCGGCTTTGCGTTCTGGCGCGCATTCATTTTCGAAAGCGAACGCAAAGCCAGGGACGTCTCTGTTCAATTAGAGAATTTTTGGCTTTATCCCATACAAACCGCGTACGGGTGGTTGGTCCAGGTTGTGCAGGATTTCTTCGATGTGACACTTTCCGCGTACGTGATACCGCTATCACAATTGACAGATCACATCCAGTGGTGGGGAGGTATCCTTGGGATTATTGTTGTGAGTCTGGCAATTTCCTTCTTTAACAAAATGCAAACGACTGATGATCAAATCGATGCAAACACCGGCCAGATTATGCGCGAGGTTTTGATTCTGGGGCTTGTGACTGCCGTTGGTGGTTTGATTCTAATTGCAATGGTCAACCGCGAAGTGTATTTTCCATCCTTCTCGCGCTACGCGTTGACCAGTTCTGCTGGTGTGGCGATATTGATCGTCGCTATTCTTATGCAAGTGAACAGAAATGCCACTCGCAACGCGCTCATCGCAGTCGTATTACTGATCTCGATGCTCACTCATCATGCCAACACTGTCAAACATGTGCGGGCCACCGCGGTGATTAACGAATTCTGGTGGCAGGTCTCATGGCGCACTCCGCAGTTTGAGAAGGGCACAACGTTGATCGCAAATATCCCATCGGTTGCAACTGAAGAGGATTATTTTGTCTGGGGTCCGGCAAATCTGGTTTATTATCCTGAAAGCCAGAACGCGGAAATCATCCAACCTGCTCTTTTCGCAGCGGTGTTGAATCGAGATACCGTGCAAAAAGTCCTGACACAGGAACGACAGGAATACGACAACCGCCTTAGCATAATCACTTACAAAAATTATCGCAATGTCGTGGTTCTCTCACAGCCTTCGCTTGATTCATGCGTCCATGTGGTCAACGAACTCCAGCCCGAATATTCAGCAAGCGAATCAGACTCAATTCGCGTCATCGGGACGTACTCCGAGATTGACCGCGTGCTCGTGGATGAAACGCCTCATACGCCGCCTGAACTTGTTTTCGGGCCCGAACCGGCGCGTGGCTGGTGCTACTTCTACCAGTTCGCCGACTTGGCGCGCCAACGCGGGGACTGGGAATCAATCACCCGTCTCGGAAATGAGGCGCAGGCAAACGGTCTTTCCCCGTCTGATGCTATCGAATGGATGCCGTTCCTGCAAGCCTACTCAATAATGGGTGATGTTGATCGCCTGGAGAAACTAGCTCCTGAAATATCTGCAGATCAATATGTAGCCTTGCAAGCTTGCTGGATACTTGGGAGTATGCAGGGCATCTCTTCTTCTGTTGCTGAGGTCATTAATTCACAATATTGTCTTGCGTCGTGAGGAGAACTCGTTTCAAAATTCAATTACTGAATTTTAGGATATAATAGCGCCTCGTGCCTAAAATTTAACCATATAAACTGTTTATATAAGGAGTAAAGAAATGTCGAAAGCAAAACTGATCGCCCCGTATGGGGGAAAACTGGTGAATCTTGTTGCCGATGCAAAGGAACGCGAAGATATTCTTGACCGCGCCTCCAAACTGCCATCGCTCAAGATCACCATGCGCAATCTTTGTGACCTTGAATTGCTTGCCACCGGCGGCTTTTCGCCATTGACAACCTTCATGGGGAAGGCGGATTATGAACGCGTCTTGCATGAAATGCGACTCGCAGATGGGACTCTCTTCCCGCTTCCCATAACGCTGACGGCTGATCCAAAAGAACTGCCAACCGTCGGCGAGGACCTCGTCCTGCGAAATTCCAACAACGACACAATAGCCATCATAACCCTCGATGAAATATTTCACTGGGACGCAGATACCGAAGCCGCGCTTGCCTACGGTTCCACCGACCCGCGCCACCCGATGATTTCAGAAATGGAACGCTGGGGCAAGGTGTGTATCAGCGGTCCGATCAAGGTGGTGAACCTGCCGAAGTATCACGACTTCGTCAGCCTGCGCCACACTCCGGCACAGGTGCGAGAGATGCTCGAAAAAATGGGACACGATAACGCCGTCGCATTCCAGACGCGCAACCCATTGCATCGCATCCACGAAGAACTCACCAAACGCGCCGCCGCGGAAGTGAAAGGCTCGCTGATTATCCATCCCGTGGTGGGCATGACCAAACCCGGCGATGTAGATCACTACACACGCGTCCGCACCTACAAAGCGCTGGCGGATAATTACTACGATAAAAAAGATACCATGCTCAGTTTGCTCCCGCTTGCCATGCGCATGGCTGGACCGAAAGAAGCAGTGCTTCATGCCATCATCCGCCGCAACCATGGAGTGAACCACTTCATCGTGGGGCGCGATCATGCAGGACCAGGAAATGATTCGAGTGGGAAGCCGTTCTACGGTCCGTATGACGCGCAGGAGTTGATGAAGCAACACGAATCCGAACTCGGCGTCAAGATGATCCCGTTTGAAATGCTCGTCTATCTTCCCGATGAAGATCGTTACGTCGAAGAAAAAGATGTGCCGAAGGGTGCGAAGACTCTCAACATCTCCGGTACACAGGTGCGCGATGATTATCTTGCAGAGGGAAAACTTTTGCCTGAATGGTTCACACGACCAGAGACAGCCGAAATTTTGCGTGAGATGTATCCGCCGCGTAACAAGCAGGGATTCTGTATCTGGTTCACCGGCTTGAGCGGTTCCGGCAAGAGCGCGACTACACAAGTGTTAACTTCGCTCATGCTCGAACGCGGACGCGAGATCGCCATTCTCGATGGTGATATTGTCCGCACGCACCTTTCAAAAGGACTTGGCTTTAGCAAAGAGGACCGCGACACAAACATCATCCGTATCGGTTTTGTGGCGGGCGAGATTGTTCAAGCGGGCGGCGCGGTGATCTGTGCGGCGATCAGCCCGTATCGCTCCACGCGCAATGAAGCGCGTAAGATGGTTGGCGAGAATTTCATTACTGTTTACATGGACACGCCTGTTGAAATCTGCGAAGAGCGCGACGTGAAGGGCTTGTATGCGAAGGCGCGACAAGCCATGCAGGATGGCAAGCCGATGGGGTTCACTGGTGTGGATGACCCGTACGAACCACCGATTGATCCCGAGATCACCCTTAAGGGTTTTGGCGCAACACCCGAAGAAAATGCCCACGCGATCATCAAATATCTGCAAGACCAGGGATATTTGAATCACAATTAATGTGAATATGTAGGGGCAGGTCTCAGACCTGCCCCTACTCGAACATTGAATGAACCCCCGCGATTCCCTCCGCCTTGCCTCTTTCCTCAGCCTGATCGTGCTCGTTATCACGGGCGTATTCCTCATCCTCCGCGCGACTCCCGAAGGGCTTGGGCTTTCGGATGATTCCATTGCGTACATCGCGGGCGCCCGCAGTTTATTGGCAGGGGACGGTTATCGCGAAGCATGGCTGGCAACGAACCAGCCCGTCACACATTTTCCTCCCGGCTTTTCATCCCTCCTTACATTTGTTGGTTTGTTCGGGCTTGACCCGTTACGCGGCGCACGGTTCGTTAATGCGTTGTTGTTTGGGTTGAACGCGGGCTTACTTGGAATCCTCGCATGGCGCATGACCCCGTCGTTGACGGCGGGCGTGGTGCTTGCCGCGTTGTTCGTATTGAACGGGGATATGTTGCAGGTGCACACGGTCGCGATGAGCGAGCCGTTGTTCATCTTTTTATCGTTGTTAGCTTTTTGGATGTTCGATCTATATTTTGAGCGCCCGCCATCCTCGGTGGGAAGGGGAGTCGCGGGCGAGTGGTGGTGGCTGTTTGCCTGCGGAGTATTTGCAGGCATGGCATATCTCACGCGCTACTCGGGTCTTGCGCTTGTTGCCGCGTTTCTCGTTGCAATCTGTGTGTTGCGTTCCAACTGGCGCAAACGATTTACCAGCATCGGAATTTTTCTCGCAGGTTTCCTCCCGTGGGCAATGGCATGGACGATCCGCAACCGGATCGTCGCGGATAACGTGACCAACCGCGCATTTGCGTGGCATCCCATTACAGCAGAAAATTTGAAAGTGGGACTTCGCGTGTTCACGGATTTTCTTGTGCCGGTTGCATCGTGGTACAAGGCGGTCGTCAAAGAGCCGGGCCTGATGGAGGCGATGGCAATTGTTATTCTCAGCGCGATCCTCGTATGGGTCAGCGCGAAGGCGTGGAAAACGATCTCTAAGCCGCGCCAGGCCTCGGAGTTGGAAAGAGGCGGGAAGGAATCGCGTGAGGTCATCACGTTCACAACGGCGTTGTATCTGTTCGCGTATCTCGCGTCCATCGTCGCATCCATGACCATGTTCGACGCCGCGACGAAATTCAAACTCCGAATCCTTTCACCTGTTTTTGTTTGTCTGTTGATCCTGCTTGTGTATGCCGGCATCTGGCTTCGCAAGAAAAATTTTCGGCTTGTCTTTTTGCTCACGTTTGTTTTTCTCGGTTTTTCTTTTTATAAGCAGTCCATTGTCGTCGGCGCGTGGTCGAGGAGCGGGCTGGGGTACGCGTCGTTCCAGTGGTACGATTCGGAGGCGATGGCTTTTTTGCGCAAACTGTCTGATGATGTAATGATCTTTACCAATGAACCAGGCGCGGTCTATTTGTACACGGGGCGCGGCGCGTACGTTCTGCCCAGCGGTTATGATTCAGCGCGCGCTGAAATCTTTGATGGTTTTGAAGATGGCGTCACGCGTATGCAAACAGAGATCAACGCAGGCAATGCGGTGCTGGCGATCTTCGATCACGGCGAAAATATTTCCGATGATGCGCCTGCCTTGAGCGCGGGCTTGTATCTCGCACACAAATCAGCCGGTGATTTTATTTACACTCAGGAGCCGTTGAGCGAGATACGATCTCGCTCAACACAAGAAAAAACATGACAATACAACAAAAATTTGACTTGAACGGACGCGTGGCAATTGTCACAGGCGGAGTGGGATTGCTCGGCTCCGAATTTTGCCGGACTCTCGCCGAAGCGGGCGCGTCGGTTGCTGTGCTGGATTTAAATGCCGCATCCTCCTCAGCGACGGCCGATTCGCTCACGAAAAGCGGATACCAAGCCCTTGGCATTTCCGCTGACATCACCAAGCCCGATTCGGTGAACGCCGCAGTTGAAAAAGTCTTGTCCGTGTTTGGGCGACTCGATATCCTCGTCAACAGCGCGGCGCTCGACCCCAAGTTCGACCCTGACGCGATGAAAAAGGGAATGGTGCCCGGCTCATTCGAAGATTATCCGCTCGACCAGTGGAACGCGGCGATGAACGTGAATCTCACCGGCATGTTTTTGATGACCCAGGCGTGCGTCAAGCCGATGCTCGCGCAGGGCAAAAAGGGAAGCATCATCAACATCTGCTCCACGTATGGACTCAACGGTCCAGACCAGCGCATTTACATCAAAGATGGCGAGCGCGTGGCATACAAGCCTATCTACTACACAGTGACGAAAGCAGGTGTGCTAGGCTTTACCAAATATCTCGCCGCGTATTACACCGGGACTGAAATTCGCGTGAATGCACTAACCCCAGGCGGCATCTTCAACGATCACGAAGAATATTTTGAAAAGAATTATTCCGCCAAAACAATCCTTGGTCGCATGGCAAAAAAGGATGAAATGAACGGCGCGCTGTTGTTTCTTGCGTCGGATGCCTCTTCTTATATGACAGGAAATAATGTTGTCGTTGATGGAGGGTGGACGGCATGGTGATTAATTTTGGTAGGGGCGAGGTCCTCTCGCCCTGGGCGGGGAAACCCTGCCCCTACGGGAAATTATTGTGACCGAAATCCTCGCCCTCATCCCCGCACGCGGCGGTTCGAAAGGAATCCCGCGCAAGAATATCCGCAACTTCGCGGGCTATCCGCTTATTGCATGGAGCATCGCCGCGGCGAAGCAATCGAAGTCTGTGACGCGCGTCATTGTCTCAACGGATGATGAAGAGATCGCGTCGGCGGCGCGCGAGTTCGGCGCGGAGACCCCGTTTCTGCGTCCCGCTAAATTTGCGGAAGATAACACCACCGACTTGCCCGTCTTTGAACACGCGTTGCAGTGGCTGGTTGAAAATGAAAACTATCATCCTGAAATCGTTATTCAATTGCGACCAACCTCGCCCATCCGTCCGCGCGATTTGGTGGATGATGCGATTCGCGTTCTGCTCAATTATGCAGACGCCGACAGCGTACGCGGCGTTGTCTCCGCGGGGCAGAACCCGCATAAGATGTGGCGAATTTCAGGCGACCACGGACCCATGAAAAATCTACTCGATGTGCCGGGCATTCAAGAGCCATACAACGCGCCGCGGCAGATTCTTCCGCCCATTTATTGGCAAACAGGTCATATTGATACGATCCGCACGGAGACGATTACGAAAGGCGGCTCGATGAGCGGCGGAGTCGTTTACCCGATCATCATTGACGCGCGCTACACGGTTGACATTGACAACTTGCAGGACTGGGCACGTTACGAACATCTTGTTTCAACCGGCGAACTGGACATGGTCTATCCGGGAAAATCGCGCAGACCGATGCCTGAGAAGATCAAGTTGATCATCTGTGATTTTGATGGCGTCATCACCGATAATCGCGTGTGGACAGATGAGAATGGACGCGAAACCGTCGTTGCATCGCGCGCTGATAGTATGAGGATTCAACAGGTGCGCGAGATCGGCATTGACGTGATGATCCTGTCGTCGGAGGTCAACTCTGTCGTTTCGGCGCGCGCGAAAAAGATGGGGGTGGAGGCAGTTCATGGTATTGAGTTGCAGGATAAGGGGCGCGTGATGCGTGAAGTCCTTGCGCAGAAAAATGTCAAAGCGGAGGAAGTCATCTACATTGGCAACGATTGGAACGATCTTCCGTGTTTTGAAATTGCAGGCTGGGCGGTTGCCGTTGCGGATTCATATCCCGAAGTGTTGCGCGCGGCAGACCATGTGCTTGCGAAACCAGGCGGGTATGGCGCGTTGCGTGAGTTGTGTGATTTGATTCTGAAAAACCGTAGTAGCGACTAAGCCCTGTGGGTCAGTCGCTCTAACGACTAAAGTCGTTACTACACTTCAAGGAGAAACAATGACTCGTGAAATAAAAATTGGAAAACGCATGGTGGGTGATGGTCATCCCTCCTACATCATTGCAGAGATCGGCATCAACCATAACGGCGATCTCGATACCGCGAAGAAGATGATTGACGCGGCGGTCCACGCGGGCGCGGATGCGGTGAAGTTCCAGAAGCGCACGCCCGATGTGGCGACGCCGCCCGAACAAAAGGATCAAATGCGCGAAACGCCGTGGGGTTATATTTCTTATTTGGACTATCGTCATAAAGTTGAATTTGATGAGCAACAATATCACGAGATTGATCGCCATTGCCGCGAAAAGAAAATTGATTGGATGGTCTCGGTGTGGGACGAGCCTTCTGTGGACTTCATGGAAAAATTTAACACGCCTGCATATAAAGTTCCCTCCGCCTCTCTCACAGACTTCAACCTGATTCGCAAGGCCCGAGCCACCGGCAAGCCTTTGATTTTATCGTCGGGCATGTCCACGATGGAGCAGGTCAAAAAAGGGATCGAGATCGCGGGTGAAAAAAATCTTGTGATGATGCACTGCACCAGCACCTATCCCTGCGAGCCGGAGGAGTTGAATCTCAAAATGGTCGAAACGCTTCGCCGCGAATTCCCGAACTTTCCGATTGGCTATTCCGGTCACGAAGTGGGACTCGTGCCGACAGCCATCGCGGTTGCCTTCGGCGCGTGCATGGTGGAACGTCATCTGACTCTCAACCGCGCCATGTGGGGTTCCGATCAAGCCGCCTCGGTGGAACCTCACGGCTTCGAAACGCTTGTGAAATATATCCGGGTGACGCAAGCCTCTCTCGGTGATGGCGTAAAGAAGGTGTACGAATCCGAAATGGGTTCGATGAAGAAATTGCGAAGAGTCGTTAAAGAATAAATTCTCTGCCACAGAGATCACGGAGTCCGTTGAGATTTTTTCTCTGAATCTCTGTGAACTCTGTGGCTGATTTCTCATGGGTATTACACAAAAAGTCCGTTACACGGTACGCCCCACAGGCAAAACTGCCCAGGCCATTTTACGCTGGAAGCGGTTTTCTTTTCATGAGGCGCCGCCGGTCTTTGGAAATTCCAAACCGAAGAGCGGGTCGCATTTGTTGTTGCAGATCCTGAACGGTTTTACACAGATCATGCCGTATCGTTATGTTGATGCTGATCCGATTCGAACAATTACAAAAGAGGGAAGAAGAAAGACGAAAGAAGAGATATTGGGAGAATTGGAGAATTTCCCGCGCGGAGTAATTGGATGGGGATATGTGGAGGCTTCGCCTGAAAATGTTGCGTTTTTATGCCAGCCAAATCGTGTCAATTATTTTATTTACCGCGACCCGCGCGACTTGCTTGTCTCACAAGTCTTCTTCGCGACCGATATGTACGAAGAACATGGGATGCACGAATACTACAATTCGCTTTCAGATTTCAGTGCGCGACTCAACGTCGCCATCACAGGCATTGACAGAGAAGGTTTGCGCATGGTCAGTGTGAAGCAGAGGTATGATGGCGTGTTCCAATGGCTGGAGCAAAAAAATGTGATGTGTATCCGCTTTGAAGATTTGATCAATAATCGTGATGCTACGTTGAATTCCATGCTCGATGAAGTGGAGAAGACTGGCTATAAGATACCCACACCGCGTGAGAAGGCGATATCCGTTTTAGTGGATGCGATCCAGCCGAAGAAGAGTCACACCTTCCGCTCGGGGAAGACGGGTGGGTGGAAGGAACACTTCACCGACGAGCATAAGAAATTGTTCAAAGATGTTGCCGGGGATTTGCTGGTGAGGCTGGGATATGAAAAGAATAATGATTGGTGAAGGCGGGATGAAAGAATTTTTCACCCAACGCATCAAACGCGGACTGGTCCGCAGGCTCAATAACCTCAAAATCGCGTCCGTAGCGCGGGAGGTAGCTCGTAAGGAGCCGCAACCATCGGGCGCGCCTGTTGTCTTTTTCAAAGCTTCCACAGGGATTGACGATCTCTCATGGAACAGCGGATTTCATCTGCTGGCTTCGTGGGCGTTGCGGTTGAAAGGAATCCCTGTGGTTTATTTTGCTTGTGACTCTGGCATGAGTCATTGTGTAATTGGGACAAACCGAGATAATGTTCAGAAAGAACCGCCGTGCAAGTCTTGTGTGTATCAATCGAAGACTTTATATGCTGGATTACGTAGTAACGACTTTAGTCGTTCTGATGAAAAAGCGACTGAAGTCGCTACTACATCTTATGTTAATTGGTTTAACTTTCAGCGAAATCAAAAACTCAACGAGGTAGTTTCAAATTTATCAATCAAAGAGATGATGCAGTTTGTCTGGGAGGGGATTCCGCTTGGAGAGTTGTGCCTTCCCGGGCTACGATGGATTCTGAGAATCCACCATCTGAAGGATGATGAATCGACACGTTATCTTTTGAGGGAATACATCCTGTCCGCGTGGAATGTGGCGCAGAAATTTTCAAAACTTCTTGATGAAACGAATCCACGCGCGGTGATTGTGTTCAATGGACAGTTCTTCCCCGAAGCGACAGCGCGCTGGGTGGCTCAGAAGCGCGGCATTCGTGTGATCACGCATGAGGTCGGGTTGCAACCCGCGAGCGCGTTTTTCACCGAAGGAGAAGCGACGGCGTACCCGATCACGATCCCTGAGTCTTTCGAGATGAGTGCTGAACAAAATACAAAACTGGATGCGTATCTTGCGAAGCGCTTTCATGGGGACTTCACGATGGCGGGAATCAAGTTTTGGATGGATATGAAGGGACTCGATGAGTCGTTTTTGAAGAAAGCTGCGGGCTTCAAGCAGATCGTGCCTGTGTTTACCAACGTCATCTTCGATACCAGCCAGCCGCACGCCAACACGGTCTTTGAAGATATGTTCGATTGGCTGGATTTGGTATTGGAGGAAATTCGCGCACATCCTGAGACCTTGTTCGTGATCCGTGCACACCCCGATGAATTGCGTGTGCGCAAAGCCAGCCGCGAGACGGTGGCAGGCTGGGTTGAAGCACGCCGCGTAACGGATTTGCCCAACGTAGTTTTCGTCTCGCCGCAGGAAACGCTTAGTTCGTATGAGTTGATCCAAAAATCCAAGTTTGTGATGGTTTACAATTCGACAATTGGGTTGGAGTCCTCGATCATGGGCGTTCCTGTGTTGTGCGCGGGCAAGGCGCGCTTTACGCAATATCCCACTGTGTTTTTTCCGCAGACGATTGAGGAGGTAAGAAGAAAGATGAAAGAATTTTTGGAAGCCGAAACGATTGATGTCCCGCCTGAATTCAAACGCAACGCGCGCAGGTTCTTGTATTATCAGTTGTTCAGAACATCATTGCCGTTTGGAGAGTTTCTTGAGCCATCTGTTCGCACGACGCAGACGAGGTTGAAGTCGTTTGAGTTGGATACGTTATTAGATTCCGATGCAGTGAAAACGATTTTGGAGGGGGTGCTGGAGGGTGGAGATTTTTTGTTTAAGGGTAAATAAAAAATCTACGGTTGAAATTCACCATGCCGAGAAAACATCCCATTTACCTCATTCTGTTTGCTTTTTTTCCAATCCTTTCATTGACTGCCTCCAATATTGGACAAATATTCATCGGTGAAGTGTGGCGTCCGTTGTTGTTTTCGTTGTTGCTGGCTTTCATTGTATATGAACTGATCAATCTCAGCATACACAATACTCCTCGCGCGGCGTTGATCGCAGTTATCCTCCTGTTCCTGTTCTTTTCTTATGGACAAATTTACTCAGCCTTTGAAGGCACGGAAGTGTTCGGCATTGGACTGTTCCGCCACCGCGTTCTCTTGCCGCTGTTTATGGTTTTGGGATTATTGATCGTATTTTGGGTCGTGCGTGCTATCAAAAGCGCGGATAGGTTTACATATCCGTTGAATTTGCTCTCAATATTTTTATTGATCTATCCGGTGTTCACGATCACAGCAAATCTCGTTCAACAGTCTATTTCTGATTCGACATCCAGAAAAACAGATGTGGTCGCAGGTAATGAAGCGAGCGTGAACAAACCGGATGTGTATTACATCATCCTCGACGGTTACGGGCGGCAGGACGTGTTGCAAAAGGAGTTCGGCTTCGATAACATCGAGTTTATCGAAGGCTTGCGCACGCGCGGATTCTACGTGGCGGAATGCAGTCAGAGTAATTACGCTCACACCTTGTATTCACTGCCCTCTTCATTGAATTACGATTATCTTGATTCTCTTGGCGCGACGAATGACGCGGTACGGATGTCATTATTGAAGCATGGTTCCGTCCGCTCTGCGTTTGAATCATTGGGATATACCATCGTCGCGTTCCCTACCGGCTGGAGCATGACCGAATGGACGGACGCCGATATTTACGCGGATTATGGAAAAACATTTACAACACTGACCGAATTCGAAACCCTTTTCCTTGACACGACCATGCTCCGCGTGTGGACGGATTATGATAGGTTGAATTCGCAGACCACACCCTTCAGCAACGCACGCAGACTGCGCGTCCTTTCGATGATCGAGACTCTGAAAGAACTGCCCGCACGCGAGGGAAGTTATTTTGTCTTTGCACACTTTGTCATTCCGCACCCGCCGTATTCTTTCGGTGCGAATGGCGAGTGGCTGGAGATCAACGCGGATACCGCCTCGTATGAAGAGATCAGCCGCGCCTACATAAGCCAGGTGGAATTTATCAGCGGGGAAATCCTTCACGTTGTGGATTCAATTCAGGCTGAGTCCGACGCGCCGCCCGTCATCATCATTCAAGGCGATCACGGTCCGCCGCCCGATCTCACGAATGATCCCGCGGTGCGGATGCCCATTCTGAATGCGTATTACCTGCCCGGCGATGATTCCGAATCGGCGTTGTATCCCGCGATTTCTCCGGTCAACAGTTTTCGGGTCGTGTTGAATCGTTACTTCGAGTCGAACCTGCCATTGCTGGAGGATAAAAGTTTCTTCGCTCCCAACCAGGATCACGAGAGATTGGGGCTGGTCCCGAACTCATGCCCGTAGGGACAAAGTTATAAATCGGATCAGGAAAATATCTCGGATAAAACGGGATGGAAAAAACTCCATCCCGTTTCGCTTCATTCTTGATAGTGAGCCTGCTTCTGTTTCGAGCCGCGTTTCCCCGGCTGGCAGTATGTCAGAACGGTTGCAACACGCCGCGGGGCTTACGTTTCTGTAACTTTTTGAAACCTGCAATGTCTTGGTCGTACATATTCGAGATTTTGAAACACCCTATTAATAGAACAGGAGTTTGGTATGAAGAAGATATTCTCATTATTAATGGCACTTACTGTATTGGGTTCAGCCCTTGGGCTCCAAGTGGGGACGGCGCAAGCGGATGGCGGTTTGATTGTTTACGAGGGCGGTCTCTATGTATGGGGCAAAGGAATCGTTTTCCATTTCGATGCGGAAGGCTATCGTAACAAGGATTTGAAGGATGCGTCTATCTATGTCGGTTCCGATTTTTACGACCTCTTCTGCTGGGTGACCTCGGATAAAGAACACATCGTGTGTAACGCGCAAGGCGGGCTCACCCAATTTGCCGGGCAGACGGGAATTATCTACCTCGGCGGCCAAATTTTTTATGTGATCATCCCAGCCAAAGCAGGCGCGCCGGTTGACGAGTCTCTTACCTGCCCACAGGGTCAGGTGCTTGGTGCGGATGTGCTGGTTGATACAGGCGAAGGATATGCTACGTATTTTGTCCCCGGGGATACCCTCGCGGATGTGGAATCGCTGGCAGTAAGTTGGTTCGGCCAAGATTATGGCGGGATTAGCGGCGATTTGTATTGCGACGTGGAACCAAGCTAATCACCTTTATTGAACAGGACTTACGCAAAATGGGTCCGAAACCGCCAAATATGGTGTTTGGCAACCATTTACAATGGCATATCTGGGTAGTTTTGCGTAAGTCCTATTGAAGAAATAAAACAAAACGGAGGCGGTCCGCCTCCGTTTTGTTATTTAATCGTCCCTTAATGTTGAAGATTGTATCGCAGTGACGAAATCGGTCTTTTCAAGAAGCTACATTTACTGGGTGTGGTGAGCCTCTTGTTCTACGTCGAAAACATGATTCACTCCTCTGCCTTCTACCTCTCGCCTTAAGAAAAGTAGTTGCCATCAAAAACGATTAAGTGGGTGGGAAAGTGTGAAATCGTTACAGTCATTGCAAGCCCATTAAGTGAATGTTGTGGTCTCCAAAAGGGACAATACCTCAATCAGCATGCCAACACCATCAATAATGAATAAACTTATTAAACTGCATAAGATATAATCACCCTGGAGGAACTCCCATGACTGACATCAAACCCCTCAACTGGACTCCCAAATCAGGAGTTGGACTTTCCGTGGTACGACGCGGCGATGGCGGTATGAATCTCACGTTCACTGATCTCTCCGATGCCACGCTCAACGACTGGCGCGAGTTTGCGATGGAACATTTGCTTGGTGCAATGGGACGCACGCGCAATCTGTATGATATCCGCGCGGTGAAGGAGATTCCTGAAAAAGCCATCCGCGCCGCGGTGGAGGCGAACAGCGACCCGTCTGCGCGCAACATCCGCGTAGCAGTCGTTGTTGCGGATGATAAAGTGGCTGACGCGATTCGCGAAGTTGCCGCGCTCGCGCTGGCTGGCACTGCCTCCGCAATGAAAATTTTCGCCGACATCAACGAAGCCGAAGCTTGGCTCGCGCGTCCGCTCGATCAGATACCTTAATCTCTTCGCGCCGAGCGGAAGGACAGTGTTCTTCTGTCCTGTAGACGAAGCGCGGATTGCAAACAAGTATGCAAGTAAACACGTAGACATGTGAAATGAAATCCGACTCTCTGCAAGTTGGAAACTTCACATTTCAATGGGGGAGTCGTACCTATGTGATGGGAATCCTCAACGTCACGCCTGATTCGTTTTCGAATGATGGGCTTATGTCTCCCTCTCCCGCTGGGAGAGGGGTTAGGGGTGAGGGAGAAATTACCGCACTCGAACAGGCAAAAGAATTTCTCGACAACGGCGCCGACATCCTCGACGTGGGTGGCGAATCAACAAGACCCGGCTCACACCCTGTCAATGCGGATGAAGAAACTGAACGTGTCATCCCTGTCATCGAGTCGATTCGCAAAAATTTTCCCGATGCTTTGATTTCGATTGATACATCCAAAACAAAAGTTGCCGAAGCAGGATTCAAAGCAGGCGCGCACATCCTCAACGACGTATGGGCGCTTCGGGCGGACCCTGAACTTGCCTCTGTTGCGAAAAAGTTTAACGTCCCCGTGATCCTTATGCACAATAGAAGCAACCCCGCGAGCGTGGAAGTGCGTGAGCAATTGGGCAACGCGTACATCGGATCGGAATGTCAAAATTTAATCGAAGATGTGAAACGGGAACTACTTGTTAGTGTCGACGTTGCGAAAAAGGCTGGGATAGATGAGTCGTCCATTATTCTCGATCCAGGCATCGGCTTCGGAAAGACGCGTGAACAAAATATGGAGCTAATCAACAGGCTCGATGAAATCCGCGCGTTGGGGTATCCCGTACTGTTGGGGTCATCCAGAAAATCATTCATAGGGTTTACACTTGACCTGCCCGCCGACCAACGCGTCGAAGGCACCGCCGCGACAGTCGCCATCGGCATCGCGCGCGGCGCGGACATCATCCGCGTGCACGATGTGAAAGAAATGGCGCGTGTGGCAAAGATGACGGATGCGATTGTGAGATCATCCGTCATTGCGAGAAGAGCGTAGCTCGACGAAGCAATCTCCGACTCGATTAGGAGATTGCTTCGGGCAACGAACGCCCTCGCAATGACATGGAGAATTATGTTCAGCGATTACGGAAAAGAACTATTACGAAGTGGAATCATCGAAGCGAAGGCGGGACACAACGATGCCGCGCGCCGCTATTTGGACCGCGCCGTGTACATGAGCCATGACCACGATGTGCTGGCGGAGGCGTGGTTTTGGATGAGCCAGTTGGTTGAAGGCAAAGTGGAGAAACGCAAGGCATTGGAAAACTGTCTCGCACACGATCTTCAACATGCGCGGGCACGGCGCGCACTTGCCATTCTCGATGGAAAACTAAAAGCAGACGAGATCGTTGACCCCGATCAATTGCCGCCCGCGCCTGAGGGATTGCGTGAAGCGGACGCGCAGAGATTCGTATGCCCCAAATGCGGCGGGCGGATGGGGTTTGCTCCTGATGGACAATCGCTGGTTTGTGAATACTGTTCACGCAATCAGAAACTTATCGCGCAACCCGGCACAGCGGATGAAAAAGATTTCATCATCGCGATGGCAACCGCGCGCGGACACGGCAAACCGTTGAACCAGCAGGTCTTTCACTGCGAAGGTTGTGGTTGTGAATTCATTTTGCCGCCGAATCAAATTTCATCCACGTGTGTGTATTGCGGTTCGCCGTACGTCGTCAATTGGGAATCGGAGGAGGGATTGCTCGCGCCCGACGGCATCATCCCACACGCGTTCAATCAAAAACGCGCGATCAAATATCTGGTGGATTGGGCTGAAGGGAATAAGATTCAGCCCGAAGGGGAGGTCGAACCGCCGCGCGGAGTCTATCTCCCGTTATGGACGTTCGACATCGGCGGCGCGATTGATTACGTTGGGCAGAGGGTGAACGACGAGAATATCGAACTCAAATACAATTCGCAAAACTATGTTCGCGTGAACGATAGTTATCCCGCCCAGATTAATGACCTGCCGATTCCCGCCGCGCGCAAACTTTCAGGTGTTTTTCAAAAATTGATCCCCACGTTTGAATTGCGAGCCGTCAAACCATATGAAGCGGCTTATCTCGCGGATTGGCCCGCCGAAGTGTACGACATCCCCATGGCGGAAGCCTCGCTCGACGCCCGCGCCCACGGACTCGCCCGCTACAAACGTGACTTGCCATTGTTGCTTGAACCTGTGCAACTCCTATCCGCCTCCTCCGCCAACATGACAGTCGAATCCTTCCGCCTCACTCTGCTCCCCGTGTGGATGACCGAACTGCCCTTCGGCGGCCGCGAACATCTGGTGCTGATCAATGGGATGAATGGGGAGATGAAAAGCGACCTGCCCGAGAAAGAGTCAGGCGGGCTGATGGAGTGGTTGGGGGATTTGATCGAGGGGTGAAGTTTTATTTTCCTCAGCCACTACTCTCTACTTTCCACTTTCTCTTCTGTTTACTTGTTTCCCCCTCTCCCTGTATACTTGACCCATGCCCTCCACCATCCCCATCCTGCGCGCGCGGCGCGAACGGCGGCTCGCCAAACAACGTGCCAGCGACTCTCGCACGCGCAACACCTTCCTCAGCGCAGGGATGATCCTTTCGCTCCTCATCGCCGCGCTCATCATTGCGTCCGCGTTTACATACGTCAACCTCACGCGCGACCTGCCTGCCATAGAAACGCTCTCAATCCTCCTCAATCCTCCAAACGGACTTCTCCTCCAGCCCACGCGCATTACCGACCGCACAGGCGATACGGTTTTGTTCACCTTCGCGCCCGCCTCCGGCGCGAATCTGCCACGCCGTTACATTCCCCTCAGTGATGCAAATCCGCAACATCTCCCCAACTCATTAGCCGATGCAGTCATTGCAACCTCCGACCCTAACTTCTACGATCACGCGGGCTACACCCTCGACACAATTACCAATTACGAATCACATCCAACCCTCGCGCAAAAACTTGTTTCCGAATTACTGCTCTTCAACGAACCTCTCTCTCTTCGCCGCGCTCTGCGTGAACGCATCCTCGCCGCGCAGGTCACGTCGCAATTTGGGCGCACGCAGATCCTCGAGTGGCATCTCAACTCGGCGCATTTCGGTCGTTATGCCTTCGGCGCGGAAAGCGCGGCGCAACTTTATTTTGGAAAATCCGCGGTTCAACTTTCAACTGCCGAGTCCGCCATTCTCGCGGCGGTAGGAGACTCGCCGAGTCTGAATCCATACGACGCGCCGCAAACCGCCCTCGAACGCGGACGCGAAACGATTCGGAAGATGTCTACGCTCGGACTTTTATCAGATCAAGCGACCGCCAACGCGCTGGGAGAATCTCCCTTCTTCCAGACTCCGCCTCCTTCCACGCCTCAGCCTGCCGCGGCTTTCGTCAACCTGCTCCTCACCCAATTGGATTCGCGCTTCTCGCGCGAACGAATCCAACGCGGCGGACTGACCATCATCTCCACGCTGGATTATGACACGCAAAAGCAAGCGTCATGTGTCACTGTGTTTTTTGCCGCGCGTCTCGCGGGCTTGCCCGATCCATTGACCGAGTGTGAGTCGTTGCGATTTCTGTCCGCGTTGCCGCCCGCGATCGCCATCCCTGATTCATCTGCAAGCGCGATCATCACTGATCCCAAGAATGGACAAGTGCTCGCTGTGATGGGTGAAACGTTTCAGGCGCAGGAAACGCCGCTCGTCGGCGCGCACAGGTCAGGGTCCGCGTTGGATGCGTTTGTGTATCTGACGGGATTCACGCGTGGGTTGAGTCCCGCGTCGTTAATTTGGGATATCCCAGGCAGGACGGATGTTCAAAATTTTGATGGTGAATATCATGGACCGATCCGTTTGCGAGTCGCGTTGGTGAACGATTATCCCGCGCCTGCCGCGCAGGTGCTCGCACAAATGGGCATCGAGAATGTGGATACGATCACATCGTCGTTTGGTGTGGCGCGCGGCAGTGAATTGACGTTGATGAATGCCGCGGGCGCGTATGGTGCGTTAGCGCAGAACGGCGTTTATTTTGGTCAGAACATTGGCGATACTTTTGTGCCTGTGACAACGTTGAAAGTGGAGGGCAACGATGGCAGTGTGTGGCTCGATTGGACGACGCCACAAGCGAAGCCCGTGGTCACGCCCGCGCTCGCGTATTTGATGAATCATTCGTTGAGCGATGAGACCGCGCGTGAAGGCAATTCAAGTGTATTCAATATTGGCAGACCTGCCGCGGTGAAACTTGGTCAAACCGACGACGCGCTCGACGCGTGGGCAATCGGTTATTCGCCTTCGCGTGTAGTTGCCGTGTGGACGGGCTCACGTGAATCAACTGATCTATCCACACGTATTCCTTCTGTGTTGTGGAACGCGTTGATGCAAATTGCATCGCAGGATTTGCCGAGTGAAGGATGGGCTGTTCCCGCGGATGTTTCAGTGATCAATGTGTGTGATCCTTCGGGAATGTTGCCCACCGGCGATTGCCCGAATTTGGTGAGCGAAGTTTTCTTGAACGGCAACGAACCGATTCAACCAGATAACATGTATCGCAAGTTTGCAGTGAACCGCGAGACGGGTTTGCTCGCAACAGTATTTACATTGCCACAATTGATTGAAGACCGCATATATTTGGTCGTGCCATCGGATGCGCGTTCGTGGGCAGAAAGCGCGGGGCTGGAGATTCCGCCTGCCACGTATGATGTGATCCAGGTACCGCAAGTGAACCCGGATGTGAATATCACGGCGCCTATGTTGTTCGCGGAAGTGAACGGCATTGTACAAATTACTGGCACAGTCTCAGGAGATGATTTTGCCTCCTATCGTGTGTTGGTTGGGCAGGGGCTGAATCCGCAGGAGTGGATTCAAGTGGCAGAGGGGAATGCCCCGGTGACCAATGGTCTACTCGCCGAGTGGAGCACAAGTGACTTGAATGGGTTGTATGCTGTGCAATTGCAGGTTATTCGCAACGACCAGCGAGTGGATACGGCAATTATTCAGGTGACAGTAAAATAATCATAATCGCTTCCGCGCTAATCAAGGCATATTATGTGAAGAGGCGAAACGCCGACCGCTGCGCTGGTGCTGGTCAAGCTGAACGAAGGCTAAAAGTAAAAGGGCGCATCCGGTTGGGATGCGCCCTTTTACTTAGCTTGTGTAAAACTTCGTTGCTTGGATACGTATCGTAGATGATTTTACTGGGGGGCAAGGACGGGATCATCCATGGGATTGAAGTCATCGGGTGGTCGAGGATCATAGCCATGCGTAAGCAACCAGGCATTGCGAACCTGGTTCCATTTGTCTTTCGCGGCTTGCCCCTCCAGAAAGATTACACCCGGTGGCACGATGGCTTTGTACCCACCCGGTGTACCCAGCCAAAGAATGTAGTTGGTTCCCTGAAAGGTCGTACCGGCGGGGAAATTGAGTGGCGACCAGCCACCTTGGAGTGTAGGTCCATGCGTGGCAAACACCGAGTCTGTAATGATCAGGTTGTGACTCTGGGTGCCGCGCGGCTGCCACTTGAACCAACGACCACTGCTCCCGTCGCTGTTGGTTGGGTAAAGTCTGACATAGACCCGGGTGATGCGGATGTAACGATCCTCGTTCGGACCCAACGTTGTCGGTGTACCGCCACTCTGATTCTGTTCGGAGAGAAAAGTGTGGACCCCATCAAACAGGCTATCTTCAATAAACCCAGGCATGAAATTGTCATTCTCGATCGAGTCGTCGCGGATACCGGTCATGTATGTATTGCGCATTTGCATGATACCGCTGTTACCAAACTCGGGTAACTCTCTAGGTTTCCAGCCATCTTCAACATTATGCACCCGCGCTCCGTCAATCACTACCAGATGTCCCGTAAAAGTCTGGTCTCCATACCCGCCAAAGGTGTGTGTCTGATCCCAGGTCCAAGAGAGGGGAATATGTCCGTCAATCACGCCGCCCAGAACACAGACATCATAGGGTGGCGGATTTCCACTTCCGATTGAGAAAGCTCCACTCGTTCCATTGCCCACGGCATTGGAATACCAGCTTGTACGATTGAATGTTGTACCATGCGCAACCGTGTTCCTGGTGTACCGAGTAGTGGTGACACCGCTTAGTTGCACGACCGTCCCCCCGCAAGAACTCGAAAACACGGGTGTTGGACTATTGGTCGGCGCGATTGTGGCTGTTACACCTGGAGTCACGCTTGGCGTTGATATTCTCGTCGGGGTCGCAGTCGAAGTCAGTGTCCCGATTGGAATCGGGGTCAATGTCTGGCTTGCGGCGGCGATTGGGGTTTCGCTTGGGATCGGTGTTGATGTTGTTGTCTGGGTTGTGCTCAAGGTTGGGGTCTCGGTGAAAAGCGATACCGGTGTTGACGATTGGATCGCAGTCGCTGTTTGAGTCAGGGAGGGAGGAGGCGTGTTGTCTGAAACTGGGACAGGGATCGGTATGCCGGCCACGGGGCCGATGTAGGTTTGCCGCCGCGACTCGAAGGCATCAAAGTAAGGTGTTCCGCGCGTACCGCTGTCTATCCCAGCTACCGCACCTAACCGGACACGATCGATCCGCCGGGTGTCATTGTCCACACCAGTCAGGTCGGCTACCTGCGTGCCATCAATCCATAAGGTTAAGCCGCCATCATTCGCTCCGATTGCTGTTGCAGCCTTCCAATCCAACTCGATGAAGTGCCAATTATCGCTGATGGTAAACCAACTGGTATTCAACCAGGTTGAGTTGTCATTCAGCAGTCTGCCTCTAAGTTGGTAATTACCCGATGACTTGATGAATCCCACCCGCAACACCTCTGTAGATGTGCCTGTCAAGCCGTTGAAGATGGCATAAGAATCGTTGTTGGCCATCTGGATGGAGTTTGGATCGAAATAGAATCGGACCCGGTAGTGTCGTTCGGCAGTAGGATTGTCATCTGCAACGTAAATGGGATTATCGTTGTCTATCAATGTCTGTAATCCGTTGATGCCAAGCAAGGCCGCCATAGCGCTGGTGCTCAGATCGGCACCGTCGGTTGTGCTCGATGACCAAGCCGAGAAATTGCCGGATTCAAAGTTGTCGGTGAAGATGAGGTCCGACGAGTTGGGCGGTGGGATCGGTGTTGATGTTGTTGTCTGGGTTGCGCTCAAGGTTGGGGTCTCGGTGAAAAGCGATACCGGTGTTGACGATTGGATCGCAGTCGCTGTTTGAGTCAGGGAGGGAGGGAGCGTGCTTGCGGATGTTGGGATCGGCATTTGGGTGGTTGTCGTAGTTGTTGGTGTGGAGCTCTCCAATCCTATAGGTGTGACCATTGTCCCTTGGAGGGTGAGTGTCAAATCCGATGTTAGCGTTGTGGGGATTGCAGTAAGCGACGATATCAGAGTTGCTGTGTTGGTTGGGGTCGCGCTGGGTGATAGCGTGAAAGTGGCTGTTGACGTTGCGGTCATGGTAGGCGTTGAGGTGCGAGTCGCTGTGGGTGTGCGGGTGGTAGTTGGAGTCGTCTGCCCGGCGGTGCTGACACAGTTGCCACTGCCCGCATCGGTGAAGGTCTGCCCGGCAATCGGGACGAACTCCCAGTTGTAGCTGGTTGCGTGAAGGGTTAATTTCAGCACTCCCCAGGTCGTGTTGTTGCGCACCTCACTGTTTGGTTGGATGTTGGGAAAGGGATATAAGCTCCGCCCCCCTGTGCCTACAACAAATTCGCGGATGCCTCGCGTCGGGTCGGCTTGTCCGGTTGGGTTTTGAGGCGCAAACCGTTCGTAGGTGTGGTCGTGACCACTCAACACCACGTCTGCCCTGTAATCGTAGAGTGCCTGCCAAAACGGTTGAACACCGGAGTTGTTGCCATGGTTGCCCGAGCTAAAGCGCGGCTTATGCCAGTACGCCAGGGTACACATACTCTGATTCGCGGCCAAGTCTGCCCGCAGCCACTTTTCCTGGACTGAGCCGGTTGTGTGGTCAATCTCACTATTGAGGGCAATGATGTGCCAGGCTCCCAGGTTATAGGAGTAATAGCCTTTGCAGTCACTGGTGCAGTTGGTGTCCAGGGGTGAGGCGGCTGCACCGAAGTAGGTGTAGTAGCCGGCTGCACCGGTAGTATGGTATTCGTGGTTACCCGGTACAGGACGGGTGCGATTCTTGTGACGACCCCAGGTAGGTCCAAAGCAGTCATTGAATTGGGCCAGCGTTCCATCCGGGTAGGCGTCGTCACCCAACGTGAAGACGGTGCCGGGGATGCTGTCAAGAAGTTGTGCGGTCGACTCATCCTGGGTCCTGCTACAGTCGGCGATGTCGCCTGCTCCCACAAAGACCGGGTCGGCTGTTTGAGCCAGGGCTGTTGTAGGCAATGGGAACGAACTCCCCAGTACCAGACCACTAAGGATCGCAAACAAGAAAAAGTAATTTTTTATCATTGTCTATACCTCATTCACACATGTATTTGGTTAATTCTCTTGTAGTTTTCAAGGCAATCGGATTCTCCTCCGTTTGCTTCCTCTCTTTCATGCTTTGTAGAGAGAGTTGATATATTTCACATCCCCTTTTGCATGATATTATTCCGTAGCGTCGCCTCTCACCACCTTTGGTTACAGTTTTCCCCTTGCAATAACGTTAATTTCAGCCGACCTGACAAAATAGTTAGCCGATTTACGGCTAGCGATTAAATGCAATGAATGGGTATCCGCATTAATGATTAGTGCTTTGAGACGTATCGGTTTGAAAAGTAATACCCGCTTTAATTAAATAGCAGTCATCTCACGAACAATACAATCTGTAGTAGATCCATGGGATTTGATGATTGCGTTTAGCCAAAAACAATAAGATAGTAGCAGGTTTTCTTAAGCAGACCCCTTGCAAAAGTCAAACCAGAACATAATCAAAAGCGAACGTTAGAGAACGTCCGCTACACAAAACAATATTTGGTGGTGGCACTCGATAAATGACGTGGTGCGGGATGGCATCCCGCAAACCTTATTTTGGCGGGATAACATCCCGCCCCACGAAATCCATCATTTGGTTTGAGCCATTACCCAATATTGGTGGTGGCACTCGATAAATGACGTGGTGCGGGATGGCATCCCGCAAACCTTATTTTGGCGGGATAACATCCCGCCCCACGAAATCCATCATTTGGTTTGAGCCATTACCCAATATTTTTGTGTAGTAGTGCGCTCTCTAGCGCACTTACGCAAGAGGTCTAGCCTAATCCTGTCAGGAGGAAAAATAATTTGGTGCAAACAGGAAATATCCCCAAAGCATTTTTCATATTGGTGAAAATTGGGAAAGGGAAAACAATAGGCTTAGGCGCGATGTTGGTGTTTACGTTGTAGAAAAATAACCCTGAAAATTTCCCTGGTTATTTAAGCCGCCAGCCGTTCCCTTTTTCTTTCCAGCAACCTTTGAATTCGATTATGCTTCTCGCGCGAAAGCGGGAACAGCCACGCAAAGACAATGGTGCCGGAGAGCATCAACGCGCCAAAAGGCGATACCAGCAAGCGGATCATTTGTAACACCGAATCGCCCTGCGTGAATTGAATTGCATTTTCGGGAGGGGAAATGTAACCTGACCAGCCCAATGCCTGCAACGTCAGAAAGATGACCAGCGCGCCGGTTAGTTTGCGGATGAGGGTACGGATGCCGTAAAAGATTCCCTCCTGGCGGCGGCCCGTGCGCAGTTCATCCCATTCGATGACATCGGCAAATAACGAATCGGGCAGGGTGTACGCGGCGGAGACGCCGATCCCCGCGAGGGCGGCGATGAGGAGCAGGTACCCTGTTTCACCGGGTTGAATCGTATAGATCATGAAAGTGACCATGACCCAGAATGCCATGCCCAATGCGTAGGCTTCGCGTTTGTTCCGAACTTTCGATAACCATAACCAGAACGGCACGAACAAAATGCAGACGGACATCAGAATCCCGAAGAAAGCCGATTCGTATGCAAGGTCAAAACCAAAGATGCGAATGGATGCAAGCAAATCCCCTTGTGCGACCCAATAGAGCAGAAAATACGGAAACGCCACGGCAACCATATCCACTGCGGACCAGTTGAGCATGTGGATTCCCACCGCATAGCGGAACGGGATGTTCTGCCATGCCGCGCGCAGTGTTACAAGAAACGGAAGGCTTTGTTGTTGTTCAGGTGTGGATGTTTCTCGAATAAAAAGCCCGATCAATAATAAGGGAACCGCGCCGATCGCGCCGAAGATCGCGCCAACGGTCATGAACCCCTGTTGTTGTGTGCCTCCTGATATTATGACCATGTCCACGATGGCGGGCGCGGTGATGACCATCGAGAGCGCGCCGAGCAACTGGAAGAAGGAGCGGAAACTTGTCAGCGAGGTGCGTTCATCGTAGTCGGGGGTCAGCTCCGGGGTCAAGGAAAGAAACGGAACGGAGACGAGAGTCGTCAAGGTATCGGAAATCATGAAGGAGAGAGTCACATAGATCAATAACGCGATTTGGTTATCCCAGTTCGGCGCCGACCAGAGGATGACGAAACTTAATCCGAATGGAATGGCAAACCACAACAAAAACGGACGGCGGCGGCCCCAGCGAGTGTTTAACCGGTCGCTGAGAATCCCTATGATCGGGTCGTTGACCGCATCCCAGATTATGCCGATGAGTGCGCCATAGGAGGCAAGCCGCGGCTCAAGCCCGACGACATCGGTGAGATAAATGGCAAGGAAGATCGAACGCATCATACCGATGCTCGAGATGCCCCAATCGCCGGAGCCGTAAAGAAATTTTACCCAAAAGGGAAGTCTTGTTTCAGTTAATGCGCTCATCATTTCTCTGCATGGGCAAGTGTAGCATAAGTAAAACAGACTCTCAGTTGAAAAGTGACGTATTAGTTCAACAGACATGGTCTTGATGGATTTGCATCCATGTAAGAATTGGGCTTTGGCATCGTTGCAATCCTGTAAGTTGGTATTACTGAAATGCAAAGTGAAAATCTGTAACTCCTTGTTATAATCCCGCTTATCAAAATCCGATAAGAGCAAACCCGTTGAAAGACGGGGACGCAAAGCCATGGATCTAACACCACGCAGGGCGTGGTCACGATAGCCAGGTTGCCGAAGATAAAATCTCTTGATTTCTTTTTGGCGAGCCTGGTCACTTGAAACAGGAATTTTTAATTATGAAATCAAGAAATTTACGAAACAAAAAAAGTTCTGCGCAGGCGATGGTCGAATTTGCCATCGCACTGCCGGTTTTACTCATGCTCTTGTATGGCATCCTCGAAACCGGCAGGTTTTTGTTCCTTTACTCTACTGTTGTAACTGCCAGCCGGCAGGCAGTGAGATATGGGATAGCCACTGGAACCGGAACTGGAAGCGTTCCCCGCTATCAGGATTGTGATGGAATCCGCCAGGTAGCGAACAATGCCGGTTATCTTGGAGCGTTTGACACCATAACTTTACAAAATGATGATGGACCCGGGACGGGAGCAACCACATATTGCGCCGGTTCAACAGACAATAGCTTCACACCCAGTTCCAATAATTCAGACCGCCTTGTTGTCACAGTCACCGAACAATTCACCCCTCTCGTCCCAAACTTCGTACCTTTCGTTACCCGAGACATTACGGCAACGAGCGCTCGAACAATTCTCGTTAGTATTGTAATTGCTGTCACAGCACCGCCGAGTGGCTTGGGTGGGTCTGGTACTGGGGAATTAAGTCTAACAGTCTCCGCTTCACCCACAACCTACGATACGTTGGGGGAAGTCAAAACTTATACGTATCTTATATCAAACACATCCACGACTGATGATATAGATACGCCCATCGTAATATCCGGGAATATTGGATCTGCCAGTTGCACCGGGGAGCCGGCAGTTTTAACACCCGGGGCCACTTTCCAATGTTCAGGTTCCTATCAAATCACCCAGGCCGATCTCGATTTGGGATCTGTTACAAATACCGCCACAGCGACAGCAGACGGTTTATCGGATAGTGATGATGAAACAGTAACAGCTTTACAATCGCCTGCGTTATCTCTTACGAAAGTATCCGATATTACAGCTTCGGCTATTCCCAACACTGTGATTACATACACCTATACATTGACAAACTCGGGAAATGTAACCCTTTCGCCAGCTTACGGCATTTCCGATAATAAAATTAATCAAAACGATATTACCTGCCCAGCAAGTGGTGACGTAGCTCCCGGCAGCAGCGTAATATGCACAGGCACGTATACAATAAAAAATCCGGATATCAATGCAGGAACAATTGTCAACGTGGCTACCGCCACAGCCCAATTTGGTGCGCAAACCGTAACATCAAATTCAGCGACAGTAACGGTGTATACTCCTGCCCTCTACCTCACCGTAAGCGCATCTCCCTCTACAGTTAACACGGTTGGACAGGTGATTACGTACACCTATAATCTTAAGAACAATACGAATGGAAACCTTAGGTCGCCCTACACGGTCACTGACAGTCGTTCATCCAACGAATCCTGCCCTGCGGGTCCGGCAACACTTCCAGCTGGTGGTAGCGTGAATTGTTCAGGAACATATACAGTTATACAAGCTGATTTGGACGCGGGTGTACCACTCTCCAGCACAATCTCGGCCACAGCCAGAAAAGGGACGGGAAGCGGTACTGAAACATCGAATACCGTCACATATAACGTAGCAGTTACCCAAAATCCAGGTCTATCGTTGGCGGTTTCAGCAAACCCGACAACCGCTACAACTCTGGGTGATGTCGTGAGCTATACATATACATTGACGAACACGGGCAATGTAACGCTTACAACCCCATCAATTACTGATGATAAGGTCAGTAATGCAACCTGCACCGATTCCTCACCCCTTGTACCGGGAGCCACACGAAACTGTACTGGCACACGCACAATATCTCAGGCTGATCTTGATCATGGCTCCGTGATTAACCAGGCAACCGCATCGGCAACCCTGGGCGCTACCACCGTAACTTCCAATCTGGCGTCAGTGACCGTGACCACCTATGTTGGAGCCAGGCTCACACTCGTTATTACGTCCAATCCACCTACCGCGGTCGGCGCAGGTCAAATTCTCACCTTTACCTACACTCTTAAAAACACAGGGAATGTACCCCTCACATCACCTTATTCTGTAACGAGTGATATCGCCGGGAGCGGAGATTGTTCAGCCGCATCAGGTACGATCCCCGTAGGCGGTAGCGTGGCTTGCATTGATTTCTACACCACCACACCTGCCGATGTAACGAATGGGTCCGTGACGAATCTGGCGACTGCCACGGCAATGGACGGTGCTACCACTGTAACCTCAAATAATGCATCTGTAACGGTGAATGTCACACCGTAGTGATACAAAGGAATTGCGAATCTATGAAAAAGAAATTTCGGCTGTCAACTTCCTCAAGCGGACAAAGCCTCGTGGAACTGGCGATCAGCATAACCATTCTGGTCTATTTACTTTCTGGCGCCGTTGAATTTGGTATTGCCTTCTTCCAATTTGTGCAACTTCGCGATGCTGCGCAGGAAGGCGCGCTGTATGGGTCGTTAAATCCCACCGATACAGCAGGGATTACTGCACGTGTTCAGGGACAATCCGATACACCGATTGACCTGACCACTATCACTCCCGCTATAACATATACTGATTCAAACCCCCAATGCGAAGGAAAAGGGATAACAGTGACCCTTTCCTATAATCACCAAATCTTTATGCCCTTTATACCTGAGTTCATTGGAAGTAATACCATACCGCTGACAGCCATTGTTACAGATGCAATTTTGACGCCTGTTTGCCCATAAGCAACTTAACCAAGAAAGAGTGAAGTATGATAAAAAATAAAATTGCAAAAGAAAGCGGACAAGCACTTGTTATCATCGCGCTTGCCGCTGTTGGGTTGTTTGCCTTTGCGGCACTCGCCATTGACGGAAGCATGGTATTTTCTGATCGGCGTCATGCGCAAAATGCCGCAGATACCGCCGTCCTGGATGCCGCGCTAACATACGTGCGCGTTGGAGACTGGGTCACAGAGGGTAAGGCGCGTGCAACGAGTAACGGCTATGACGATAACGGTACAACAAACACGGTTGAAGTGGAGCTTTGTAGTGTTTCAATAGATCCCTGTGACAGCCTTCCTGTAGGAGCAAATCCCGCAGAATACATACAGGTTCAGATTACTTCACAGGTATCCACCTTTTTTGCGCGGGTGATCGGAATCGACCAGGTGACGAACGCCGTAGAAGCAGTCGCAAAAGTTGTTCCATCTGTGTACGATGAAATGTTTTATGGTAACGCTGTGGTGGGGCTTGCTCCAACCGACTGCCATGCCGTAACCTATCAGGGTAATGCCGACACAACGATTGTAGGAGGTGGAATATTTGTAATGTCCAGTTGTGACGATTCTGCCTTCTTCAACAGCAGTAATGCGGCTGATTTGACCGCGCCCTCGCTTTGTGCGGTCGGGGGAATTACGTATAACCCTGGCGCGATCGACATACCTTCCATTCAAGAGGGTTGCAGTCCACCGCCTTCCATCGTTGAGCCTAACCCATCTTGCTCCGGGAATGCCGTTCAATCCGGCAATACAATGAGCTCGGGTACCTGGGTTGGGCAATTTCCGCCCGCGGGCGTGGACACCCTGCAATCGGGAATCTATTGTGTGAATGGTGATTTTCACATCAACGGCGGTGACAGCTTGACAGGAATCGGCGTAGTCATTCGAATGGATGAAGGCGATATCGTTTGGAATGGTGGCGCGACCGTGCATTTAGAGGCTCCAACAAGTGGTACGTACGATGGATTATTGTTATATATGCCAAGTTCCACGAATTGCAATTCAATCACCCTTAATGGAAATTCTGGCTCGGTTATATTTGGCACCATTCTAGCGCCTTGCGCCGACGTAAACATTCTAGGGACTGGCGACAGCGGTATTGTAGGCCAAGTCATTGGTTATACGGTGGATTTGAGTGGTACATCCACCATAAACCTCACGTATGACGATGCCCATAACTACGATGCATTAACCCAGCCATCGATAGAAATAACCGATTAGTTGAGAAATAATTTATATATGGAGGCTTGAGTCATCTTGACTAAGCCTCCTTTTGATTGCCGCTTATCGTGTATAATTCCATCACTCAATTTAAGTACTCTACCGGCTTTGATCGCCTAACCCGAATTCACGTTAGCATAAGTAAAACAGACTTCCGCATGGAAAGTGACGTATTTGTTTCAATGGATATGGTCTTGACAGATTTGCATCATGCAAGAATCGAATTTTGGCGTGGTTGCAATGCTGTAAGCCGGTATAACTGAAATGCAAAGTGAAAATCTGTAACTCCTTGTTATAATCCCGTTTATCAAAATCCGATAAGAGCAAACCCGTTGAAAGACGGGGACGTAAAGCCATGGATCTAACACCACGCAGGGCGTGGTCACGATAGCCAGGTTGCCGAAGATAAAATCTTTTGATTTATTTTTAGCGAGCCTGGTCATGTACCAGGCTCGTTTTTATTGGAACCTTATCATTATGTTCGATAAAGGCAAACCCGTTGAAAGACGGGGACGCAAAGCCATGGGTCTACCACTGCGCAAGACGCGGATATGACTGCCAGGTTGCCGAAAACGATTCCAGTACTTTGCTGGGTTGATTTGAGCGCCTTTGTCGAAATGGAGATTTCAAATGGCGCTCAAAAACCGAAAGACCCGCATCCTTGTCAATACCGGCATCCTGCTGGCGCTTCTTGCCTCCCTTTTATTACAACCGATTTCCGCACGGGCGATGGGCGATGCCGATGCCATAGGCTTGCCTAATTTTTCGGAATTTTCACACGCGGTGCAGGACGGGAGGGCGTATCTTTTACGCGGAGTGTATGTTCCAAATGTGCTCGCATTGCCCGTTGTGCAACAGCCCTATGGAAGCCCGGGCTTTGTTTCAAGTGAAAATGAACAAACGACACAATTCAGAATGGCAAACAGCTACGGCAATGTGGGTTTACTGGCGCACAATTATCTTTCCGGTCAGACTTTTTTTGAGTTGAAAGTGGGCGATGAAGTCCGTCTTGTGTATGGGGATGGAAAAATGGAGTTATTTGTTGTCACCGAGGTATTGCGTTACCAGGCTTTGCAACCCAACAGCTCCTATAGTTCATTTCGTAATCTCGATAAGGACGAAGTCCTATCCGCGGAAAAAATGTTCAAGCGTGTGTATTTTGGTAATCGCCATGTAACCTTTCAGACCTGCATCGAACAGGATGGGGTATTGAGTTGGGGCAGGTTGTTTATCATTGCGATACCGAAAGCCGAATATGAAGAACTCGATCCTTTGAATAACAGATAAAGCAAACATATTTTCAATAAAAACATGCCCGTCACGCAAAGTGACGGGCATGTTTGGTTATAATCACTTCAAAAGGAATTGGATGGACGCTTCCCATAAACCAACACTTGCGGATAAACTCAAATCGCTCGGAGTCAAAGCTGGGACTTCGCATCTCGCGCCGCCGTCCTTCGGCTCCGCTCAGGATGAGCCTGATTCCCATTCGATTGGCTCTGTCGTGGCTGGCGCGTTCTCTCCCACCCCGCGCGGCGACGTGTTCATCGCGGAGCAAGCCTTCCTCTCTGACTATCAATATGGCACAGGTTCCATTCTCTCTTCGCTTCCTCTTTCCCTGATCTCTCAATGGGCAAACGACTCAAAAATCTCCAGTCTCCCTATCTCTAAATTCGCCTTCCTCGATACCGAAACCTCCGGTCTCTCTGGCGGCACGGGAACGTATGCCTTCCTCGTCGGTGTGGCGCGGTTTATTGACGACAAGTTTGTATTGAAACAGTTCTTCATGCGCGATCCCGCGGAGGAGCCCGCGATGCTCGAAGGGCTGGCAGGCTTTCTTGCACCTTGCGAAGCCCTTGTTACTTTCAATGGCAAAGCCTTCGACGCGCCGTTGTTGACCACGCGCTATTCATTGCATCAGATTCCCGTCCCTTACAAAGGCTATTCACATCTCGATCTTCTCCCTCTCGCGCGCAGGTTGTGGCGCGACCGACTCGAATCGCGCGCGCTGAAATATCTCGAAGAGCATGTGCTGGGGTTGACGCGTTCCAGCGATGAAGTGCCCGGCTATGAAATCCCGTGGCTGTATTTTGATTATCTCCGCACTGGTGACGCGCGTCCGCTGGCGGGTGTGTTCTATCACAACGCCATGGATGTGGTGGCGATGGCGGCTCTGCTTACGCACATGAACGAGATGATACAGAATCCGTTTGAAGGGAGGGTGGAACATGGGCTGGATTTCATCGCGCTCGGTAGGTTATTCGAAGACCTCGGTCATCTCGAGGACGCGGCGCGGCTGTTCGAGCGTGGACTCGAGTCCCAGTTAAACGAATCAGATTTCGGCGTCGCGGTGAGGCGGTTGTCCATCCTGCAAAAGAAGCGCGGTGATTATGAGGAGGCAATCCGTTTGTGGGAAAAAGCCGCGAAGGAGGGTCATATTTATGCTCATATCGAGATGGCGAAATATCACGAACACAAACAGCGCAATGTGAAAGCCGCGCTCAAATGGACGAAATCGGCGCGCAGGCAGGTGGAGCGCGCTGACCTTCCGGCGTATATGAAAAAGCACTGGCTGGACGAAATTGCCCATCGTCTGGCGCGCCTGGAACGAAAAGACGGTATATAATTGAAGAGATGTCATCGTTGAAGGAGGAACCATGGAAATTTCTGTTTCAAAGCAAACAGGACGCGTGGAAGTTACGGTCCTCAGCCTGAACGGTCAGTTGGATGGTCAGTCGTATCAGGAGCTGATCAATAAAGCGAAGGAACTGTTCTCGGCTGGTGCGCGCGACTTGTTGCTTGACTTGAGTGAATTGACCTACGTCAGCAGCGCCGGGCTGGTGGCATTTCACACGGTTGCGCTGTTGTTGCGCGGCGAGGTGATTCCCGATTCGGAGGATGGCTGGGCTTCGATGAGGGCGGTGAAGAAAACCACAGACGATAAAATGCAGGAACATTTGAAATTGGCGAACCCGCGCGCTGAAGTGATGAACGTGCTGGAAATGGTCGGCTTTGACCGCGCGTTCAAGATATTTTCGAGCCTGGATGAGGCAGTGAAATCGTTCTAGTGATGAAAGCGATGTGGGAACCTGCCATGTCGCTTTTGATTTAATACTCGCCACGCAGTTCCTGCTCCAAGGCGGTCTGTGACCGCCGTGTTTTGCAGGGTATCCGCAGGGTCACAGACCCTGCGGGAGCATAAAGACGCGTAAGGCAAGTCGATATTCTACTGGTGACATCGGAGACAACATGAAACGTAGTAATCTTGGAAACTGGTTCATTATCTTTCTGGTGGTACTCACCATTGTCATTTGGCTGGTCTTTCCGCCTGTGAACGATGGCCGCGAGAAATTCGTTCGGCAGTATGCAGGCGAGATCATCGGTTCGGTGAACATCGTGCTGATGGCAACTTCCCTGTTCATTTCCACGAGACCCAAATGGGCAGAACCGTTTTTCGGCGGCTTGGACAAGATGTATGTGACCCATCGCCATACCTCCACTGCCGCGTTGTTGCTGATCTTCGTCCACGTGTTGACTGTTCCCATTTCCTTGAGCGGTTGGGCGCTTGGCAACTACCTCGCCGTGATCGCGTTTATAGGAATCGTCTCCATCGCTTTGGTCAGTCTCGCGCCGCGCATTCCCTATTTGAATAAATTGACCGGCGGCACGTATGAAGGCTGGAAGAATCTCAAAAAATACATCGGTATCTTTTTTATTCTCGGTTTTATTCATTCCCTCACGATCAGTGACCCCCTCGACGCATTCATTGCCATCAACTGGGTGCAGATCTTCTTCATCATTGGCGCAGTCTCCTACCTGTACACGGAACTCTTCGGGGTTTACTTCAAGAAATATGTCCCGTATACGGTGGAAGCAGTCAACCATCCGAACGGTACAACCACCGAAGTGGTGATGCGCGCGAAAAAGGACTCCATCCAAAGACAGCGCGCGGGACAATTCCTGTTCGTGCGTTTTCCCAACGAGAAGACGTTGAACGAATCCCACCCGTTTACCATCTCCAGTGCGCCTCACGAGGATGTGTTGCGGGTCACCATCAAAGCAAGCGGAGACTTCACCCGCGCGTTGTTCAGCGATATTAAAGCAGGTATTGATGCCATCGTCGAAGGCGCGTTTGGCATGTTCAACTATAAGACTGGCGGACAGAAGCAGATTTGGATTGCGGGCGGTATCGGGCTTACGCCTTTCCTGTCCTTCATCCGCGATATGGATGGTAACTTGAATCACGACGTTGATTTCTATTTCACCGTCCGTCACCCCGAAGAGGCGTTGTTCGTGGACGAGATCGAAGCCGCCGCGAAAAAGAATCCGCGGCTGAAACCCCACATCCGTTTTTCATCCACGCAAGGTTCGTTGACCATCGAACATATTGTTGAGAACGCGGGCGGTAATGTGCGCGGGCATCACGTTTACCTATGCGGACCGTTACCCATGACACAGGCTTTTGAGAAAAAGTTCCTGGGCTTGGGCGTGCCAGGTGACAACATCCACTTTGAGGAATTCAATTTCCGCTAGGATATTGGCGCGGAGCATCCATGGAAATCACCACCTCCCTCCATCAGGCAAAAGAATCCGTCTCTGTGATGAAGATCATAGGCGAAATCAACGCGGCGAATTATGTCCACGTCGTCAGAAAGGCGCAGGAGTTGTATAACAATCCAGCGCGCAACCTGGTCATAGATTTGAGCGAAGTGACCGAGATTACGAGCGCAGGGATGGTGGGGATCCATAAGATTTCCCTGATCTACAGCGGCGTCCCCCTTGAAATGGATTTGGAAGGGGAGGATTCCCGTCTCGATGCCACACACAGTAACAAGGGGCGCAAGCACGTAAAGCTGGTCAGCCCCCAGCCCGCAGTGAATAAGGCGCTTTTATCCTCCGGGATGAAATTGTTTTTCAAAATATTCAACGATGTTGACAGCGCGCTCAAATCATTCTAACCATTCAAGAGGCAGATATGTATCAAAGATATAGGGAGCGCAGGCGCCGTCGCCGCAATTCCTCCGAATATCGGCGTCGTTCACCGATGATGAATCCGGCTGTGCAGATCATTATTTTGCTCATCGTTGCGCTGATTGTGTTCATCATCCTTTCGAGCGGCGGCAGATAAAATCCATGCACGAAGAGCCCCAAACAGCCTCAAGCATCCGCCTGGGGCTGTATTATTTTCGAGTGATACAATATTGAAAAGTTTTTTCAGGAGTATGCTATGAATTCTCAAATCAGCGAACTGGTCAAAATGGGCGACAGGGATTCCCTTTTTGAGTTAATGACCGAAGACGAAGACTGGCTGACGCAATTCGACGCCGCAGAAGGACTCGTGAAACTCGGCGACCGCCGCGCCTATGAATTTCTTCTCATCGCCACCATGAGCGACGATGAAGAAATTCTTGAAGTGGCGAATGAGATTTTTAATTCCCCTGAACTCGCCAGAATACGGCGCGAGATCGAAGCCGAGCGCGAAGGGGAACACCGCGCCCGCATCCAGTCCGCGAAGACGCGCCTGCAAAAGGGCGGCAGGGTGTTTCGTTACAAAATGGTTTACCTGGCATCCGGCGCGCTGACGGGCAGTGATCCGCTTGGCAAAGGGTTTGATGTGCCAGCGCTGTCTGACTACGGACTCGAAGGCTGGGAGATTGTGCATATACTTCCCACCCGGAGAGCCTTGCTCGTGGGCAGTGTGGACGATCACTTTACCGGCGCGTACTTTCTCTTGAAGAAGGAAGTGCTTCCCAGTGAAAGCGTCGAACTGGAGACTGATTAAGTGACTCGACTCACTCTCAATCTGATTCTCGTTTTCATCTTTTTTATTTCAGGTTGTTCGTCGCCCGCTTCTTCCTCACCGACAGTTGATCCTGTTGCCCCAACCTCCGCCTCACCCGTTGCCCTCGCCACCACGACCATCCTCGCAGACATCGCGCGCAATGTCGCAGGGGAACGTGTGCAGGTTGACTCTCTTCTGCCCTCAGGCGCTGACCCACATTCCTATCAATACACCCCGCAGGATGTGGCGAAGATTGCCGAAAGTAAATTGCTTATCATCAACGGCGCAGAATACGAACACTTTCTGGAACCGTTGTTGGAAAGCGCTGGAGGAGAAAGAGAGCTTATCGAAGTCTCAGCAGGCTTGGCGTCGAGATCTAAGGAGATCGATCCACATTTCTGGCTTGATCCAAACAATGTCATCATCTACGTTGAAAACATCCGTGAAGCGCTCACACATTTCGATCCCGACGGCGCGGCGGTTTATCAATCCAATGCGGATGCGTATGTCGCCGAATTGAAAGAGTTGGATGAATGGATCGTTGAACAGGCGAATCAAATCCCTGCTGAAAAACGACTGCTCGTGACCAATCACGAAGCCTTCGGCTATTTTGCGGAAAGATACGGTTTCACCATTGTCGGCACCGTGCTTGAAAGTTTCAGCACCGACGCGTCGCCCTCTGCGCAACAAATGGCTGAACTGATTGACCAGATTAAAGCTAGCGGCGCGCCCGCAATTTTTCTGGATGCCTCCGACAACCCCACCCTCGCCGAGCAGATCGCCGATGAGACGGGCGTAAGAGTTGTCACCGACCTGCATCTTGAATCACTGACAGACAGTGCGCCCGCCGCGACATATCTTGATATGATGAAGCACAATGTGACGCTGATCGTAAATGCGTTGAAATAATTTCATGTAGGGGCGAGGTCCTCTCGCCCCGTTTCACGGATACCACACAGGGGCGGGGTCTCCCCGCCCCTACACAAACAAATTATGTACCCTCATACCCACCACCAAACCAACCAGCCCATCCTCGACGTGTCGCATCTCACCGTCCGCTACAACGGGCGCGACGCGCTCGAAAACATCACCTTTCACCTGCACGAAGGCGAACGCGTCGCGGTGGTCGGACCCAACGGCGCAGGGAAAAGCACGTTGTTTAAAGCAGTGGCTGGTGTTTTGCAACCGAGCTCCGGCGAAGTGAAAATCTTTGGCTCCGTCCCGAACAAACATGTGTGCATTGGCTATATCCCGCAACGCAGTCAGGTGGATTGGAGTTTCCCCGTCACCGTTTCAGATGTGGTGATGATGGGACGCTCGGCGAAACTGGGTCCGTTCAACTGGCCTCATAAAAAAGATTGGGAGTTTGTGAACCACGCGCTCGAGACGGTTGAAATCAGCAACCTGGCACCGCGCCAGATCAGCCAGCTTTCAGGCGGACAGCAACAACGCATGTTCATTGCCCGCGCCCTCGCGCAGGAATCCGAGCTCATGTTGATGGATGAACCGCTCACCGGGCTGGATACTCCCGCACAAGAAGGCATCCTGAATTTGCTTGACCGACTCAAAAAAGAAAATGTGACTGTCATGGTCGCCACGCACGATCTCGACCAGGCCGCCAGCCACTTCGACCGTATCATGTTGCTCAACCATCGCATCGTTGCTTTTGGAGAACCAAAAGCTGTTATGCAAACGAACAATTTGATAAAAGCGTATGGCGGACGATTACGTTCAACAGATAACGGAAATGTGCTGACAGTCGATGATTGTTGTGACGATGGGGATGATGAACACTCTCATTGATTTTCTTTTGCAACCCCTCCAATACCAATTCATGCAACGCGGTATGATCGCGGCAGTGCTTGTTGGCATCGTATGCGCCGTGGTTGGCACATACGTTGTTCTGCGCGGCATGGCATTCTTTGGCGACGCGCTCGCCCACACCATTCTCCCCGGTATTGCATTGGGCTATCTCATCAGTGGCGGCGCGCGCGATGTTTTGTTTTGGTGGGCGCTTGGCACAGCCATTCTCGCCGCACTCGGCATAGGCGCGATCAGCAAAAATTCCCAGATCAAGGAAGACACCGCCATTGGGATTATTTTCGCGGGCATGTTCGCGTTAGGGATTGCATTGATATCAACCGTCCGCAGTTACGCCGTGGACTTGAGTCACTTCCTCTTTGGCGACGTGCTATCCGTTTCGACTCACAGCCTGTGGCTGATCCTGCTCTTCGGCGGACTCGTCCTCCTCGTAATCTTCGCCTTCTACAAGGAATTCACCACCATCTCGTTTGACCCCGTCCTTGCCGCCACGCTCCGCCTCCCGGTCGGCTTGCTTAATAATCTTTTGCTCGTGTTGATTGCTGTTACCGTCGCGGTCTCGCTTCAAACGGTCGGCGTAGCATTAATGGTCGCCATGCTTGTCACTCCCGCCGCCACAGCGTCCCTGCTCACGCATCGCCTGCCAAGGATGATGTCCCTCGCCGCGGTCTTTGCATCGCTTTCAGGAGTCATCGGTTTGTATCTTTCGTATTACTTGAGCATCGCATCAGGCGCAGCAATTGTATTAACCGCAACTTTACTTTTTATCATTTCATTTGTTTGGAAGAAGTTGAAGCAAAACCGATAAGCCAGATTGTCAAAGTAACCCATGTCACAGATTTCACCGGAAATGAGACACAATTCTCAAAATCTCTGTGTTCTCTGTGGCTATTTTTTTAATTGGAGGCAAAAATGACCCACTGGCGTTACGACCGTTACACCTGGCTCGAAATGAAAGAGGTGATCGCGCAGAATCCCCAACCCATCGTCTGTATCCCGTTTGGGACGGTGGAGGATCACGGTCCGCACCTGCCGCTTTCGACAGACAACGACATCCTCGAGTCCGTGCTCGCCGAGTGCGGACGCCGCGCGGGCGGCGATATCCTCGTCACGCCGACCATCCCCGTCGGCTTGGACAACCATCACATGGATTTCCCCGGCACACTCTCGGTGGATATGGAAATCTGTCTCGCGTACGTTTCGCAGGTGGCGAT
>Ga0247727_10001969_pt1 | contig 47606 bp, 52 predicted proteins | sample WisWelCaveWW1625_FD_202498 | JGI IMG/M metagenome (GOLD analysis project Ga0247727, IMG submission 202498) | Biofilm microbial communities from Wishing Well Cave, Virginia, United States - WW16-25 | ecosystem: Environmental > Aquatic > Deep subsurface > Groundwater > Cave microbial mat | place...
TGCGCTTGGGCTTGGGGGTTGGTGGAAGACTGGTTTTTTTCTTGGTGCGTTTTTTCATACCTCACTTTATATCACAGGTTATTCGGATAGGCACTAAATAAACTACTGCGCAACCGCAACGAATTTAGCACCTCTGTCAAAACATCTGACATTCTACGCTCCTTTCGAACGATTGGATAACAATCCACGACAAAATATTATAGACAGTTCCAGTCTGCCTATGTATACTACCTATGTCTACTAATTCTATCAAGTACAGCAATACCTTCGCCAACACGGAACAAATGACTGTGATGCACTTTATCGCCTTTGTCCATTTCCCGCTCATTTTTCAAAGTTGGCGAAGCTATTAGTATGGGAGATAAATCATGTTGTGTAACAAACGACCCAACGTGCTATGGAGCGGACTATTGATTTTGGCGCTAGCACTGACAGCGTGCGGTGCGCCGCAACCCGGCCCGCAGACCCTTGAGGAGTATGGCTTTATAGTAAAGGGCGTTTCTGGAAAAAACGTCATGCTTGACATTACCTGGTATCGTGATTGCGTATCGGGTGGTGATGGAACATGGACGAAAAGCATGCGAACACTTTCCGGCCATGAGTTGGCGACCACAATTACTGACTATCAAAATGGATCGCAAACGCCAGATTGCACTAATGGCCTCGCGATGATCACCACCTTTGTAACGACGCTTACAAATGACCATGTGCTTGTCCCCATTACCTGGACAGACGCTGCTGGACAACCTTCTACCCCACCTGCCGGGCTTGAAGCTGTAAAGGAAGGCAATGGAGCAAGTGGTACTGTAACTTTTGCTACGATTACGCCATTAACGCAGGCGAAAGCCGATGGACTGAATTTTGCAAAGTTCTGCGGAATTACCGATTGGGCTCCTGGCGTAACAAAGGATTTGCTTTCCTGCTTTACAGCGGGCGGTTCTGCCAAGGGAACAATTGTAGTGGATGATAGAACTAGAACCGGTGCAGTCTATGATGGAATTGGCATCAACCCTGCAGAATACCCAACCCTAATGCCAAATACACCCCCGCATAAAGGTCTTTTGAATGGGATCGTTTTCGGCAATAAATGACAGCAACAGTCGTGTGAGGTAAATATGTTGCGCGATGCGATTTGCGATCCGCCTCGATTGAGGTAAGCACTTCTGAAAGTGAACTGGAAGAATGAGCGCGAAAACCATGTCAGGTCATGTGGCTTTGTTGGCGTTAGTTGCAGGTTTCGCCAGCATTTCAATCTTCGCGGCTAGCGAAACCACGAGCGGAGAATCAGTCTTGGACGACTATACCATCATTGACAAACCCGCTTCAGAGGTCTTTAGGGCGCTTGTGGAACCCGCTAACATTGACAAAATCTCTCAGAACATCGGTCAGGTCAAACTAGAGACAAAAAGCCCTCTGGCAACGGGGTCTAGCTATAAAAGGATCCTGTATAGCCATAGTATACCGAATTTTCAGACGGTTACTGTCACAGAGTTTGAACAGGATAGACTCTTGACAACAAAAACCTCGCTAGTCGGGTTTGATGTCACCTATCGCTACGAATTGACATCCACCGCGGACGGGAAAACATTGCTCTCGCTCAAAAAGAGGGGCAGGGAGGCTGCCTTGTTTTTAAGCCACTCTTGATCCATCTGCTGACGCGACCAGAGCATGACGGGGATCATCTCATACGAATTAAGAAATCCGTTGAATTGATACCTTGACTGCTTCATGTCAATTAGCAAGTCTTTAGAAATTGGAGCGCCCAACACCGCGTTCCAGCTGACGCGCTGCGCGCGTTCCCTCACGCCTGCGGCACTGCGGCGCGGCTGAACGTGACCGTTGGGCGCTGGCAAATTATCCAGCAGGCGAAATTGAAGCAGGGTGCGGGCTAGAGCCCTGGTAGAGAAACGATGAAATACTTTATCACCGGCGCGACCGGCTTTATCGGCGGGCGCGTCGCCCGTCAACTCCGCGAGGACGGGCACGAAGTTGTGGCGGTTGTCCGCAACCCGACCAAAGCGCAAGACCTCACGGACTTGGGCGTCCGCGTGCATCCAGGCGATGTCACCGACAAGCAATCGATGCGCGCACCGATGACCGGTGTGGACGGCGTGTTCCACATCGCCGCGTGGTACTTTGTTGGCGTGCGCGACAAAAGCGCCGCCTTCCCCATCAACGTGGAGGGCACCCGCAATGTGCTGGAGTTGATGAAGGAGCTGAACATTCCAAAGGGCGTGTACACCAGCACACTGGGCGTCAACGAGGACACAGGCGGCAAGTTGGTGGACGAAAGTTATCGTTACATGGGTCCGTATTTTAGCGAATATTCTCGCACCAAAGCGGAAGCGCACCGCCTCGCCGACACGTTTATCGCGGCGGGTCTGCCGCTCGTCATCGTCATGCCCGGTTTGGTGTACGGGCCGGGTGACACCAGCGCGGTGCGCGTCTCGATCGTGCAATACCTGCAACGCCAACTGCCGATGATCCCGCAACAATCGGCGTATTGCTGGGCGCATGTGGACGACATGGCGCGGGCGCACATTTTGGCGATGGAACAAGGCAAGCCCGGCGAGACGTACATCATTGCCGGGCCGATGCACACCTTTGTGGACGGGATCAAGATCGCGGAGCAAATCACCGGCATCCCCGCGCCGCGGGCTGCCCCTGCCGGAATGTTCAAAGCCATGTCGGTCGTGATGGGCATGGTCGAAAAAATCGTCCCCCTGCCCGAAGCCTACACTCGGGAAGGATTGCGCGGAATCGCGGGTGTGACCTACATCGGTGACAACAGCAAAGCGCGGCGCGAGTTGGGCTACAATCCGCGCCCGCTGAAGGAGGGGCTGGCCGAGACCCTGCAGCACGAAATGAAATTACTAGGCATGAAGCAATGACCATGAGACATGCACGCATCCACAGCACCGGCAGTTACGTTCCCGAGCGTGTCGTCACCAACGCGGAAGTGGATGGAGCAGCTATATGACTGATGAAGAACTCGTTCAGGCAGCCCGCGCTGGGGACCGAGCCGCCCTCGAAGAATTGGTCAAGCACATTCAGACACCTCTCTATAATCTAGCGGTGCGTATGCTTTGGCTTCCCGCCGACGCTGAAGACGCGACCCAAGAGATTCTTATCAAGATTATCACGCACCTCGGTGAGTTCCGGGGTGACAGCCGCTTCCGCACATGGGCGTGGCGCATTGCTGCCAATCATTTGCTTACCACCCGCAAACGCCGCGCTGAACAACACGCACTCAGTTTCGATGAGTTTGCCGACGACCTCGACCACAACCTTTCCGACGAGGCGCTGGTTGTACCAGACAATGTTGATGAGGGACTGCTGGTCGAGGAAGCCAAAATAGGTTGTATGCAAGCCATGCTGCTCTGCCTGAGCCGTGAGGAACGGGCTGCGTATGTGCTGGGTGAGATTTTGAGCGTAACGGACAAAGAAGGAGCGGAGATTTTCGACATCACCCCGGCGGCATATCGCAAACGTCTCAGCCGCGCCCGTGAAGCCATCCGCAACTTTGTGCAACGCAAATGCGGGCTGGCCAATCCGGCCAATCCCTGCCGTTGCCATCACCGCGTACAGCCCGCTATTGAAAAGCAACGGCTTGACCCGGCACGCCTGCTCTTCGCCCGCAACGGCGATGACCCCGCCGTGCTGCGCGGCATAACCGAAATGGACGAACTTGAGCGGGCGGCGGCGCTTTTTCGCACCCATCCCACTTATCACCCCGCCGACACATTCCACCGCACCCTGCGCCAATTGTTAGACTCCGGGCAATTGTCATTTCTAAATTAGGCGAATTTGGTCACACTCGGCTCCGAACGTTGTCTAATACTTTAGATACTCAACATTAGTCAACGACAAGGAGAAACTCATGTCCCAAATGAAGCATTCCACTCACAGCGTTACCCTCAATGTCCCCTACGACAAGGCCTTCGACTACCTCAGTGATTGGCGTAATCAGCCGCAGTGGGCGATTAACTTTGTGAAAGGCATCCGGCAAGAGGGTGAGCAAATCATCATGACCACGCCTTTTGGCGATGTACCGGTTCAATGGCGAACCAACCGCGACCTCGGCACAATTGATATTGTCTTTCCCGGCGAAAGTGTGTTGCCCACCCGCCTTACAGCCATTGGCGACAGCCTGGTCTATACGTTCACCTTCAGCGTTCCAGCCGATCAGCCCGACGAAGCATTTCGAGCAGGCCAGCACGGTATGGAAGAGGAACTGCAAACCCTCAAACATATCTTGGAAGGATAACCCGCGTAGTGCCCATCGCTCTGAAAACCGGGCGGCGGGCAGCCCAACCCCGTGTGCAGCCGACTGGCGTTCCGCGCCGCCCCAGCGGGCGAGTCTTTACTTCCAGCGAGTCTTGCCTGCGAACGTTCTGGTGACACCCGCGCTGAGGGCGGCTCCCGCCGGAATGTTCAAAGCCATGTCGGTCATGATGGGCGTGGTCGAAAAAATTATCCCCGTGGCTGAAACCTACACTGGGGAAAGTTTGCGCGGAGCGGCGGGCGTGACCTACATCGGCGACAACAGCAAGGCGCGGCGCGAGTTGGGCTATGCGCCGCGCTCACTGAAAGAAGGATTAGCTGAAACGCTGCAACACGAGATGAAATTATTGGGCATGCTTGTCCCGAAGGATTGAGGCAAAGGATTTGGCATGAGACATGCGTGCATCCTCAGCACGGGGAGTTATGTTCCCAATCGCGTTGTGACGAACGCGGAAGCGAAAGTGGGAACGCGAAGAGACGCTCTCAATCCAGGAGTGTGGTTTTTTCAGAATGTGCGTTCGTGGGTTTCGGCAAGTCAGCATTTACGAGCGAGAGTTCGACTACGATCAACCCACGGTCAACACCGGATTGCAGCTGACGTTGCTCCACTAGCGCTCCGCAACGCAGCTGAACGCGACCGTTGGGCGCTTCTAGAACATTTTTGAGGTCTTTCAAAAGCGTACTCTGAGGTTCGGGAGGCAGAAGCATGATCTTTACCTTTGACGAAAGACCATCCGACTCGCCATTTGTCGAACGGATTTGGCGTACCCATAGTGAGCGCGCGGGCTCTTTTGTCTCAGTTGCCATGAGCCATTGGGAGATGGTCGTGACGAGACACCATGGCCAGACAATTCTAACGGTGCGGGGACCAGAGACAAAAGCGACGCCTCTCTACTGCCCTGCGGATGGGGAATGGCTTGGAATCCGGTTCAAACTGGGCACCTTTCTTCCGCAACTGCCCGCAAGCAATCTCGTGGATGGCGCGGTGAACTTGCCGAATGTGGCGAGTCAATCTTTTTGGTTCCACGGCTCGGTCTGGGAATTCCCGAATTTTGAAAATGCAGAGACGTTTGTAGCATGGCTCGTGCGTGACGGTCTGCTCACACGTGAACCCGTTGTAGAGGCGGTGTTACAGGGTCAAGTTAAACATCTGTCCTCACGGACCGCACACCGCTATTTCCTGAAAACGACTGGGTTGACACCGGGCGTCGTGCGTCAAATTGAACGCGCCCGCTATGCCGCGATCCTCTTGCTGCAAGGCGCATCTATCCTCGATGCGGTCCACGAGGCGGGCTATTTCGACCAGCCGCATCTGAACCGATCCCTCAAACACTTTATTGGACAGACACCGACTCAGATCATGGATCGCAACAGGTCGGAGCAGTTGTCATTTTTATACAAGACAGCGCCCTTGCGTTGAGTTATACTCTCCGCGTTGATAATCAACAACAAAGGGAGTTGCCCATGAGCCGTTGGCTCACCCACAGTGGAATGAAAATTTACTAACCGCGAATCGGCGCGAATCTGCGCGAATCTGGGTTTCATTCGCGCAGATTCGCGTAGATTCGCGGTTATTTTCAAGGGGGCACGCGGATGAGAAAATTGGTGGTAACAGAGTATGTGACGCTGGATGGCGTCATGGAAGCGCCCGGCGGGGAGACCTCGCTCGGTTCTCGTGGTGGTTGGTCCTTTTTGTTCTCGAATGAAGAAGCGACAAAGTTTAAATTCGCTGAGCTGTTTGCGAGTGACACGCTTTTGCTGGGACGAGTGACCTATGAAATTTTTGCAGCCACTTGGCCCTCCCGAACGGGTGAATTTGCTGACCGCATAAACAGTCTCCCCAAGTACATTGTGTCGAGGACTTTACAAAAGCCCGAGTGGCAGAATTCACACCTGATTCAAGGGAATGTGCTGGAACAACTCTCCACGCTCAAGCAGCAGCCCGGTCAGAACCTCTTGGTCTATGGCAGCGCCGAGCTTGTCCATACGCTGATGCAGCATGACCTCATTGACGAATATCGCCTCATGGTTTTTCCTCTTGTTCTGGGGATCGGCAAGCGTCTCTTTAAAGACGGGAGCAGCGCGACCTTGAAACTTGTCGAAACCCAGACGTTCGGTTCAGGCGTCGTCGTTCTCATCTACCATCCGGCGCGAAAAGAGTAGCGACTCATCCGTAAATACGGGACTGAAAGATTCGATTAACCGCAAAAGGAAAATGAACATGGGCAAAGTGACTTCAAAGGACGGCACCACCATTGCGTTCGAACGGGCGGGCAGCGGGTCCGCGGTGATTGTGGTAGGCGGTGTGTTAGGCGATCGCTCGCAGCAGGCGCCGTTGGCTGGGCTTTTGGCAGAGCGTTTTACGGTGTTCAACTATGATCGTCGGGGTCTTGGGGAAAGTGGGGACACGCCGCCATACGCGGTTGAGCGCGAGATTGAAGACCTTGACGCCATCATCCACGCAGCGGGTGGCGCGGCGTTTGTGTATGGCACCTCTGTTTGCGCCATCCTTGCCTTGGAGGCGGCGGCGCGCGGGCTCGCTCCCAAGATCAAAAAGCTGGCATTGTGGGAACCCTCCTACATTGTTGACGACAGTCGTCCTCCCGCGCCACAGGCTTACAAAGCGCAGCTCGCTGGGCTGCTGTCGGCGGGTCGTCGCGGCGAAATGGTGGAACTTTTTATGACGCAGGCGGCGGGGATGCCTGTCGAAATGGTTGCCCAGATGCGAAACGCGCCGTGGTGGTCGGCGCATGAGGCGCTGGCACACACGCTCATCTACAATGCCGCCATCGTGGGAGACTTTTCGCTGCCGACCGCACGGCTCGCTTCAATCACCGTCCCCACGCTCGTGATTGACGGTGGAACAACTCCCTGGTTGAGCCACGCAGCGCAAGCCGTCGCGGAGGCGCTCCCCAATGCCGCGCGCCGCACCCTGCAAGGTCAGCCCCATAACGTCGCTGCGGAAGCCATCGCTCCGGGATTAATAGAGTTCTTTGACCAATGAACGCATCCGAACGCATTACCAACCACATCTCCGAACTTGCCGATTGGCGCGGCAAGACGCTGGTGCGCTTGCGTCAGCTGATCCTTGATGCCGCCCCGGGCATTGTCGAAGAATGGAAATGGGACACGCCCGTGTGGTCGCACAAGGGCAATGTTGTTGCCGCCGGCGCGTTCAAGGATCATGTCAAGCTCAACTTTTTCAAAGGCGCAGCGCTGCCAGATCCGCACAAGCTCTTCAACGCGGGGCTTGAAGCCAAGGCGACGCGCGCCATTGACCTCCACGAACATGACAAGCTCAATGAACCCGGCTTGAAGGAACTTGTCCGCGCCGCTGTGGCTCATAATTCCCGCAAACCAAAGCCAGCAAAGAAATAACTTGCAATCCGACAACCAAGACCCGACAAGGACGCATCGCAAAAGCGGGAGATGCACAGCCGTTAATCCTTCCTCTCTAACCGCCTCCCAAAAAATCACGCCGTTCGCGTACGCGAACGGCGTATCCATTTCCCCAAAATTTCCTCCCACCTCATTCATCACTGCAAATGATTTTTCCCCCGATTCGCAATGAACCACTCTTGCGCGTTCATCCGTTCCTGCCCCGCTTCCGGTTTCACGCGCACGTAGGAACCATCGGGACACAGAAGCCGCGCTTTCACATTGTCCGCCAGATAAATTTTCAAAATATCATCGCGAATGTGGCGCACCAAACGCGTGTCTTGAATCGGAAATAAAATTTCGACGCGGCGATCCAAATTGCGCGTGCGCACGTCCGCGCTGCCGAGATAGACCTGCTCCGCCCCTGCGTTGCGAAAATAATAAATGCGGCTGTGTTCAAGAAAACGCCCGACGATGCTCGTGACGCGAATGTTTTCGCTCACGCCTTTGAGCCCCGGGCGCAGACAACACATGCCGCGCACGATTAGATCAATTTGCACGCCCGCTTGCGATGCTTTGTACAACAATCGAATCATTGCATCGTCCACCAGCGAATTGGTTTTGATGATAATGCGCGCGGCGTGTCCCTCTTGCGCGCATTTCATCTCGCGTTCGATCAATTCTTCCAAACCCGAACGCAAGTTGATCGGCGCGACGAGAAATTTGCGGTAATCCTCTTTGGCGGAATACCCCGTCAAAAAGTTGAACAGGTCCGACGCGTCCGCGCCCATCTCTTCGTCGCTCGTCAACAAACCAATGTCGGTGTATTGCAGCGCGGTGTTCGCGTTGTAATTGCCGGTCGAAAGATGCAGGTAGCGTCGAATCTCGTCGCCCTCTTCGCGCACCACCAGCGCGATCTTGGAATGAGTCTTTAATCCGAGCAAGCCATAAACCACATGCACACCTTCCGCTTCCAATTGTTTCGCCCATTCGATATTGCTCTCTTCATCGAACCGCGCTTTCAGTTCCACCAACACCGCGACTTGTTTGCCATTTTGGATCGCGTCGAGCAGTGCCTTCACAACGGGCGCATTTTTGCCCACGCGATACAACGTCATCTTGATCGCCAGCACATTTGGATCGCGCGCCGCTTCTTGCAAAAATTCCACAACGGGTTTGAAGGAATCGTACGGATGATGCAGCAAAATATCTTGCTGCCGCACCGCGACGAAGGTATCATCGGTTTCGGCAAGGATGCGCGGATAGTGCGGCAAGAAGGGTTGATCTTTTAAATCGGGACGCTCCACCGCGCTGTACAAACCAAACAGATCGCTCAAGCCCAGCGGCGGTTCCAGCACGAAAATATCTTCGGCTTCCAATTTCAAATTCTCGATCAAAATTTTTCGCAGCGCGTCGGGCATCTGTGGATCAATCGTCAAGCGCACCACTTCGCCGAAACGCCGTTGGCGCACACCGCGCTCGATTGTCTCCAACAGATCATCCGCTTCCAATTCGCGAATCTCAAACTCGGCATCGCGCGTCACGCGAAACGGATACGCCTCCAAAATTTTCATCCCTGGAAACAATGCCTGCAAATGCGCGGCGATGAGTTGATCCATCCACACAAACGATTCGTGCAGCGCGGGCGCGTTCGGGGGGGGGGGAACAGCGACGAGGCGCGGCAGCGTATTCGGCACTTTGACGCGCGCAAAGCGTTCTTGTTTGCGCTGATCGCGAATCAGCACCGCGAGATTCAAACTCATGTTCGAGATATGCGGGAAGGGACGCGCGGGATCATACGCCAGCGGTGTGAGGACGGGAAACACCACGCGTTCAAAATAGCCGCGCGCATATTCTTTTTGTTCCGCGTTCAACGTTGCATAATCGCAAATATGAATCCCCGCGCGTTCCAATTGTGGCAAGAGGGCGTACAAACATTTGCGCGATTCTTTCATCAAGCGTACCGCGTCTTCGCGCACCAGCGCCAATTGTTCCGTCGGCGTTAACCCATCCATCGAACGTTCAATCACGCCCGCTTCAACTTGCTGCTTTAACGCGGACACGCGCGTCATGAAAAATTCTGCGAGAATGGATCCGACAATCGCGAGAAATTTCAATCGTTCCAGCAACGGGTTGGTGTCATCTTGCGCCTCTTGCAACACGCGCCAAAAGAACGCCAGCAGCGCCATTTCGCGATTGATGAATAATTGCGCGTCCTGTGGAATCGGCGATTCGTCCTGGCCGTTCAACGCGCGTTTTTTCTTGGTCTGTTTTGCCATTGCCCAAATTATACACGCGAACGAGGTTCTTCCGCGCGCACAATGTTAAGGGCTTGCCTCACACAACGGAAAATCCGATAGACAGGATTGACAGGATTAACAGGATTACGGTTAAACCGGTTAATCCTGTTAATCCTGTCCAAAGATCTGTTGCGCGCCCGCATTGACACCCCGCCGCGATAGCGATACAGTAGCGGCATGAAAACCACGCGGCGGAAAAAAACAGCTGCGCCCATCGAACTCAATGACGATGCGGTTGATGTGCGCGTTTCCCCGCGCGCACCGAGCAGTAAAGACGTTTCGGGGAAACGTCCCTCAACGCCCCCCACGCGCCGCGCGCAAACGCTCGCCACCGCGCTCCTCGAAGGCATCATCAGTCAACTTGCCGAGTACGTCGAAAACAGTCATGCCGTTGAAAAATTGATCCGCGCGCAAACGACAATCGTGTTGCGCGAATTGGCGCGCGATCCACAGTTGACCATGCTGATTCACGCGCAAGCGGAGCAATATGTCGCGGAGCTGACCGCGCAACCCGAAATTTTGGAACCGCTCGTGCGCGCCCAAGTGGATCGCTATTTGGAGTATTGGCTGAAGGATTCGGGGCGACGGAAAGCAGTGGCGGAAAAAATAAAGCGAAGCGAATCGCCACCCCACAAACGCAGACCGCGCGCTACAAAATTAGATTTGGACTGAAAACCGCAGCATAGTGCTGCGGTTTCTTTATTCAGTTAAGTGAATAACTGAATTGTTAAAATTTCAAAAATAGACTGAAAATCTCTTGACAAATTTAAAATTTCGCTTATACTATGCTTATTATTCGATTAAGTGCATAACACAAATAACAGGAATACAACCATGCCCGCCGAACTTGCCTCCGAACTCATCCTCACCGCCCCGTCCGCGACGATTCAATTCGATCTCGAACCTACGTTCAACAATCTCTACACCCTCACCCTGCTCAACTATTCCGATGAACTTTCAGGTCTGGACGAGTGGGTGACGCGGACGTGGAACGCGCTTTCCCCTGAACGCCGCCACAATAATCGCCTTGTCATGGACGGCTTGCATTTCGCCGTTGTTCCCATCCGCAGCTTCAAAACTTTTGACGAGTATCTGCAAGACCTCACCGCAACCGATCCAATTATTTTGCGTGATCGTCTCTTGAATCGTCTCTGTCGAAAATCCTCTCAAGCGCGCGGCATTCGTGCGGAAGCCGCGTTTGAACCCGAACGTTTGCTTGATCAAGAAACCTATATCAATTTTCTGACCAGCACGCACGGCACGGACTTTGATGAACCGATTGAACGCGAGGCGCACGATTATTTCACTGACCCGCCGCGCATGCACGCGTTGATTTTGTATCACTTGCAAACGATGTGGCGCGAGGTGTTGCAGCCTGAATGGAACCGTGTGCGCCCGATGCTCCAAGAATCGGTGAACGCGTTTCGCGCGCAAGATTTTTCCAAACTCCCCACGCTCGATGTCGCGCGCCGCGTGACTGGACAGGAACTCAAAGCGTACTGGGAAGAGATGCTGCAACGCACGCGTCAGCTCACGTTGATTCCCTCCGCGCACATTGGTCCGTATCTCGGCAAGTTCATGTACGAGGAAAAATTGTGGATGTTGTTTGGCGCGCATTTGCCCGCGGGCGCGCGCGCGGAATCCTCCGCCCTCACCCGTTCCGAATTGCTCGTGCGTTTGTCCGCGTTGAATGATGATACGCGTTTGCGGATTCTCGAACTGTTATCAAAACGCGAGGAACTGTGCGCGCAAGATGTTATCACCCTGCTTGATCTTTCACAGCCCGCCGTGTCACGCCATCTCAAACAATTGAGCGCGACCGGATACGTCACCGAACGCCGACGCGAAGGCAACAAATGTTATGCGTTGAATCGTGAACGGCTCGACAACACCTGCGAATTGCTCAATCGTTTTCTGGCAAAGCGAGGTGGGTAGGTCGTTCGGAGGTTGAGTTGTTCGAATCACCCAACAATCCAATACAGGAGAAAACAGCAATCGATATTTATTTGAGCGGTGTTAATGAAACAAAGGAGCATCAACCATGGACCTGGAAGAATTCTATCAACGCGAACGGTACGCCGATTTTGTGCGCGAAGCGGATCACGATCGTCAAGTGCGCGCGGCAGAACAAGCGCTGGAACACAAACCATTCTACAAATCGCTGCTCTCTGTCGTGGGTGGAAAATTGATCGAGGTTGGCAATCGTTTGCAAGACAATGTAGAAACCGTCAAGCCCGCGCCAATGTTTTCTGCCACCAAGCGCGCGTAAAAATGTAATCACGAATTTATTCGTTGCAACGCGACAAGCGCGCGTTCTCTCAACTGAATATCTCTCGTCACGATCTCACCTTCTCCTCCTGCAAATGGATGGGTGCATCGTTGACACAAAACGAAACGGGCGTCATGCGGGACGCCCGTTTTTTTTGAAAACTATTTTCGGAATGTTCGTATCGGATAGAGTGTTTTTTGCCCTATCCGATACCGATACGCCCTTGACTATGCCGACATCTCAAACGCGCGCCCCATCGCCAAGCGCTTCCCAATCGAAGGATGATCATAGAGCAGCCATTCCACCCACGGCTCGGGCTCGAGCTCCGCCAAATTTTGATTCGCCAATTTTTCAAACGCGCGGATGAACGCTTGCGGATTGCGCGTCGTCTCGAGCGCGTACCGATCCGCGTTCACCTCGCGCCAACGCGAATACCCATTCCCCAACGGCATCGTAATCAAACCGAACGCGCCCAGCGCAAGCCCCAATAACGGCATCGCGGCAAGATCGGCAATCCCATCAAATCCAAAGAACGCCACGCCCGCGCGCATCACCGCATCCGCGATAAAAAATCCAATCAACGTCAAAACGGTTTGCACCGCAATCCCCCACACAATATCGTTGTGAACTTGATGCGCCAATTCATGCGCGAGAATCGTTTCGATTTCATCGGGCGCAAAATTTTTATAAAGCGTATCGCCCAACACAATGCGTTTCGTGCTGCCCATTCCCATAAACGCCGCGTTCGCCGCCGTCGTTTTTTCCGAAAGCGCCATCGTGTACACCCCATTCACGCGCGTCTTGGCATTGTCCGCGAGCCGCATCAAACGCGCGACCAAATCTTTATCTTCAAGCGGCGTGAGTTTGATAAACAGCGGAAAAATCAAAACGGGCGCGAGGGCGGCGAGCAGCACGGTAAAAAGCAACATAAATCCCGCCGCAATCAACCACCACCATTGCGGCGCGACGCGCAGTAAAAAATAAATCACCTGGATCACGATCCCGCCCAACACAATCGTCAACGCGCCGCCTTTCGCCAAATCCCTTACCCACGACCAAAAACTTTGAACGGACAACCCGTAGCGATGCGGCAAAACGAACCCGCTATAAAACGTCAGCGGCGCAAACAGCAATCCATACCCCGCGATGCCAATCACAAAATAAAGGAACGCGGACAAAAATGGATCGGGCGCAATGCTCACCACCACATCACGCAGCCACACGCTCAAACCCGTCGCCAACACAAAAACAAACGCCGCCGCCGAAACAATCAACTCAAGCGCAAACAACCGATGGCGCTGCCGCGCATATTCTTTCGCCTTTTCCTGTCGTCCCAAATCAATGTTCGTTTCCATGTTTCCTCTCGCGTCTTGCATATCGCAAATCGCGTATCACAAATCGCAAACCTCTTTTCATCCTTCATCCTTCATCCTTCATCCTTCATCTCAACTCCACATACCCCAACATAAATCCCAAATCGCGCGTGTCCTCCGAACCCTTTAATGTATCGCTCGGACGAAACGTCGCGGAACGAAATTCGACGACGAGTGTATCTTGCGCGCGCGCAAAATCATCCAACACAATTTCGTGATCCATCCATTCCACCGTAAGAGGCACATTTGCAACCACGCGCCTATTCAATCGCACTGTCACGCTGGTTAACGATTGATTCGGCAATGGCACGGCGCGCGCGTAAAACACCATTGTCTTGGGTTCCCAACCTTTGACCCCAGGAAATTTCACAAAAGATTTTTCGCGCGTAAATCTCATTCGCTCATCGCCATCCGCCTGTACCGCAAAAAAATTCAACGCATAGCCAAAACTATTTTCTCTCTCACCCAGTTCGATCAACCGCGTCGGCGCGGGATCAAATTCCCACCACAACGGCGCGGGCAATTCATTTTCCACGTTCCCATTTTCCGCCGCCGCAATTTCTTGTGCCAAATTTTTTACATCGCCTTGCTGCCGAAAAATATCAATGCGCCCAAGCCGCGCCTGAATCTCGTACGCATTGCGATACAACGCCGCGTTGTATGCCGCCAACGCGTTCGGAAAATCGCCCGCGCGCCGATACGCGTCGCCAAGAACATCATGCGCGCGCGTGTAATCGGGAAATGCTTCCACCGCCAACTGTGCCGCGCGCACATCGCGCCCTTGCGCCCGAGCTAAATAAAATTCACTCGTCAATAACGGCAGCAACAGCGGCGAATACGCCAGCAGCAACGCCAACGCGCTCGCGCCGATCCAAAGCGCGCGCGCGGGCGACGACAAATTTTTCCACAACGCGCGCCCTTGCGCCAACGCCGCGCCCGCGAAAATGATCAACACAAACGCGTATTGCGTCCGAAAACGCGATTGCGTGTGATAAACAAAAATGATCAGCAGCGAATACGCCAGCCACCACAGTAGGGGCGTTCGCCGTAACGCCCCCGTTCGCCGTAACGCCCCCGTTCGCCGTAACGCCCCCGTTCGCCGTAACGCCTTGCCGCGCTGCCACGTCAACACAATACCGCCCATCCCCAAAATCACAATCACCAAATAATACGCGTCATTCAAAACCACCAGCGGCAGCGTCGGCGCGTCCACCATCACATCCGCAAGATACCCCGCGCCGCGCGCGAACGAATCCAATTCCAGCCGCATCGTCGCCGCGAGATTGGCGACGCCGTGAACACCAACTTGATTGATGGGATCCGCCAAAATATTTTGCACACCGCGTTGAAACGCATAACGTTCCCGATCCCCTGGATTCGGAATCGCGGGCAGCGTCGTCCAGAAATCGTCGTTCGGCACACGATGATCGCGCCACATCGTCCAGCCACTGTTGGTATCAATCAAGATCACGCGTTCGTACACCAAATAATTGCGCGCCGAGTAAGGCAAAATCACCACAAACATTCCAACCACCAACAATGCCGCGCGCGGCAGCGCGTTTTTCCATTTTGCGCGCTGGTTGTACAAAAACCACAGCGCGAGGACGACACAAAAATACATCGCGCTCGAACGAATCAACGCGCTATATCCGATCAGCCCGCCCAACAAAAACGCGCGTCCCAACGTCATGCCCGCATCACTCCACCGCCAAACCAAATACAGAATCAACAAAATACAAAAAGCAAACAACGTTTCCGTCAACACAAACGATCCCGCCGTTGACGCGTAGATCGGCGCAACCGCCATCAACGCCATCGCCCACACCCCCGCGTTTTTTCCAAACGCGCGCCGCGCCACCACGTACGTCAATGCCACCATCAACACGCTGACAAAAACTTGAAACACCAACGCGATTTCTACACGCGCGCCAAACACCGCAAAAATCGGCGCGAGAAACAATGGATACCCCGGCGAACGCGTATAGCGCAGCACATACGGATCAAGGAAAAATTCGCCGCGCGCAAAAAGGACGCCAAGTTTAAAATACTCGTCGTCATCGTACGACAATTCGTACTGCCCAAACGCCGCCGAGCGTTCCCAATATGCAAGCCGTACCGCGAACGTCAGCAACAACAGCGCCAGCAAAATCCAAGTGTGCCGCTTCATGTGATTCCCATTTGACATGCCACGCATTTTGGAAATGCGTGGCATGTCAAATGGTACACTCACTCAAAACCCCCTCCAACACTTCCGCGTGTCTCTGCCACGAAAAATGTTCCACCACCCGCGCGCGTCCCTGCTCACCCAATTTTCGCGCCAACGCGGGATCATCCACCAACCGCAAAATCGCCGCGCGCAATTCCGCCAAATCATTTTCGGGATACAACAGCCCTTCGCGTTCCTGCCGCGCGATTTGATTCAGTCCCGCCACATCAATCGTCACCACAGGCAAACCCATCGCCATATATTCATGCATTTTCAAAGGCGACCAATAAAAACCCACGCGCAAGGGCGGGTGTACAATTGTATTGAATGGCGCGACGCCAACATCGGCAAGCGCCAGATAGTACGGCACGCGCTCATAATTCACCGCGCCCGTCAAAACAACCTTATTTTGCAAACCTGCGCGTTGCACATTTCCGCGCAGTTCCTCCAACAACTCGCCCGCGCCAATCATCAAAAACAAAATATCATCGCGCTCCCGCAAAATGTCGCGCGCCACTTGAAAAAATTCGCGTACCCCATGCCACGCGCGAAACGACCCCAGAAACGCGACGACGCGTTTGTTTTGCGGATTAATCTCCAATCTCAAATCTCTAATCTCCCGTTCCCCCAACCGCGCCCGCTCAAACAATTCCACATTCGCGCCCCACGCAATTTCGCGCACCTTGTCGCGCATTTCGAGAAACGGCACCGTCACCGCGAGCGGTGTGACAATTCGTTTCGCCAACGTCGCTTGTTCCCGCGCCATGCGCGTCATCCATCCCAACATCAATTGATCCGCGAAAAATTTTTTCGAGCCGCGTGGATCCATCATCGGCGCGTTCACTTCCAACAGCGCGGGAATGTTCGCCTGTCGCGTCGCGCGCACCCCCGCGCCCGCAAAATTATAATAACGTTCCATCACCACATCCGATTTCACACGCGCCAAAATTTCGCGCACGCGTGATTCAAGTTGGAATAACAAAAAATTAGAGCGCACAGGCAAACGTAAAACGTCAAACCCATCCACCATTTCCTGTTCTGGTTGACCCACTTTTTGCTGAACGACGACCGTGAGTTGATGCCCGCGCCGTGTCAATTGCCGCGCGACTTCAAGAACATGCACCGCGCCGCCGTGTGAGCCGGGGAGCGATTCTTTCAAAGCAACGTAAAGAATTTTCAAAGCGAGAAATAAAGAGTAATGAGTAATTTACTTTTTACTCTTTACTTTTCAGAATTTCATCTTCCAGCGCGTAATCAAACTGCGCCGCATCGAACGGCGGCACATTCGCGCGTTCCCACGCTACCGTGCGCGCCAACGCCTCGTCCGTCGAAACAATTTCGCGGTAATCAATTTGCTGTCGAATCCGCGTCGTATCGCCAACGAGTGACTGCCGCGCATTACCTTGAAATCGCAAGGATTCCGCCAGTTTTTCGCGCGGCACGCTTACGACGCGCCCATTCCAACCCGCCGCGCGCCCAATGCGTTCAATCCACTCCGCTTCGGTAAATGTTTCCGCATCCGCGACATTGTACGTCTTGCGCGCCGCGCGTTCAGCCTCCACCGCGCGCACAATCGCCGCCGCAACATTTTCGACATACCCGCGCGAGGTTTGCCATTCCGCGCCAATTTCATCCAACACAATCGCGGGGCGTCCATCATCCATCCGTTTCAGATATTCAAAAATGCGATGTTGATAATCCCCCTCGCCATACACCATCGGCAGACGCAAAATCGTCGCAGGCAATTCGGGCTCGCTCGCCGCCACATGCTCCACCAAAATTTTATCGTACTCGTCCACCCATTTTTGGGGATCATTTTCCGCGCGCAAGGTTTTACCACGATACGGAAAAATTCTGTTGCGTAACGGCGCGGCTTCGTCAAACGGCACAGGTTCGAGCGGCTCTGGTTCCACGCCGCGCAGCACGTCATACGCGCGATACACATCCATACTGCTAATCACGACACTGCGCGCCGCAAGCCCGCGAAATGTTTCGATAAAATTGCGCGCGTCCGCTTCCGTCATGGCAAACATATCTACCACAACATCGGGCGCAAATTTTTTGAACGCGCCGCGCGACCATTCCAAATTTTTTCGATTTCCAAAAATTTCTTGCGCGCCCAAATTTTCGAGCGGAGCATTGCCGCGATGAAATACCGCAACCTCATGTCCGCGCGCAACCAACTGCGCCGTCGCCGCTTTGCCAATAAAGCGCGTCCCGCCAATTAACAATATCTTCATCTCGTTTCTTGGAACGTTACAGCGTCGGAACGTTGCAGCGAACGTTCCCTACGCCTTCTCCACCAACAAAAAATACGGACCCGCGCGCAAACCGCCAAAAAGCGTGATGTCCAGTTGCATTACTTTCGACGCAATCTCCAACGGCACAATATATTTATTTCTGTTTTTCATTGCCGCGCGGACATTCGCCCGCGCGCTCACTTGTTGCTCCAATTTATCCTGCCCGCGCGTTTTCCTGCTTAAATATCCTTCGCCCAGTTTCATAAACACATTTTCGATCCACCCTTGCAGCACCCCATTCCAAAACGCGACGCGCTTGACGACAAACCCATTTTGCTGAAACACATCGCGCAATTCCTCATACGTCCGAATCGCTTTGACATGATCCGCTTTGCGCCAAGCATCGCGCGTAAAATCCACAGACCCGCGTTGTGTCAGCCACCGCGTCACCGCTTGCTGCGGTTTCATCAACGGCGCAAGCGTTTGTTTTTCGCGCGTATTCGAAAAAATAAAAAAGCGTCCACGCGGTTTCAAGACGCGTCGCGTTTCCTTCAACACCCGCGCAATATCCTCGCGCGTCAAATGTTCCAACACATCAATCGAAAAAACTTTATCGAGTGTCTCATCCCGAATCGGCAGCGCGCGTAAATCAGAACGCAAGAGTGGCAATTCTGCGCGCGCGCGATCCGCGAACCACGGCGCGAGATCAGCAGCGAGCATCGTTCCCACTTTCTCACTATTCCAATACGCGAATTTCCCATTGCCACAGCCAAGATCAAGCACAACATCATTTTTCTCAAACCGCATAAATTCATTCAGCAAATTATTTTTTACTTGCGCCGAGAGCAGCGGTTGTCCAAAATCGCGATAATCGAGAATATGCCCCCCATCATTTTCCGCATACTGCGTCGTATGTTCAAATTCCGCGCGCGGCAGCAATTCCGCGTAACCATCACGAATCGCGTATTGCGTCGCACATTGCATACAGACCAAAACATCCGCGCGCAATTCAAGCGCAGCGTGATCGGTGGGACAACATAGCAGCGGAAGAAGATGATCAGCAAACATAACATCACGCAGTAAGCGCTGTAGTAAATCGCGCTCTTTTCATTCGTTTATTCGTTTCCTATTCGTTGACACCGCTAAACACAATCCTCCTTGACTTGTCGAGTCGCGTAGAAATTGCGGCGATGTAATCATCGTATCGCAGAGGGCGCTCCTCGCAATGACAACTGCGCTACCGCTTGAAAAACGATCCGCGATTCGTCACGAACCGCTGCGCGATTTCCACAAGCCGCGGCGGCACACCTACAAATTGATTGCGCGCCATTTCAATCATATCCACAGGTTGTTGGCGCGGAATCATCCCCGTCACAAATTGAATGATAAAAAATAAATTCCACATCACCAACACCGCGCCCGCGCCGACGAGAAGTGGACGCGACACGCGCGTTTGGATTCCATCCGCGAACGCGGCAAGTCCGACGACAAACAACACTGTGCAATTGATAAACCGCCGTCCCCCAAAACCCGCACCGCCAAACCATGTCGAAAACGAGCCAAGCAAATACGTTTCCGCCGCGAACGCCAGCAAAAACGCAGCAGCAACAACTTTATCGCGCCGCCATAAAAAAAACAAACCGATCACTGCAAGTAAAACCACAGGCGTCCACGTGAACAAACCATGAAAATTGGAAAATAAAACATCAAAAATGTGATTACCGTCCCACGTAAATTTATCCGTCACATTCCGCGCGGGCAAAAAATTTCCATTCAAAATGCGGTACGTCACAAGTTGCGGCAGAAAAACGAGTAATGCACCGACCACCATCACCATCGCGCCCACAATCCATTTTTGCAAAGTGCCAAACACTTCTCGCTTTCGCAATACGCGATACGCGATTAGCGAGAGCTCCACCAACGGCATCACAAAAAACACCGCTTCCTGCTCACGCACCATCATCATCAAGCCGCCGCTCGCGCCCAAGACAAACCACGCGCGCCAATTTCCCCGTGCGCGCGCTTCACGCGTCCGCCACCACACATACACAAACAACGCCGACGCGAACAACGATGCCGCATGACTGAACGCGGGCGCAACATACATGTAATACACCGCATTCGTCGCAAACAAAATGACCAGCGCCGAGCTGAGTGAAATAAATTCATCAAAATAAGCGCGTGCAATGCGATACGCCAAATACATTCCCAACCAACCATAAAACACAGAGCCAACACTCACCGCGTAAATGTACGGCGCGGAAACACCATTCGCCGCGAACGCGGGATTGAATTGTTGCGCGACGAGCGCAAACAAATGCGCGGCGAGATAAAACGGCAGCCACAACACCGCCGTTCCCATCGGACCAAAATTGATTTGCAAACCCGTCGGCGTTTTCAGATCCAAAAATGTTTCCTTGAATCGCGACGCGACACAATTGTTCAAATCCAAATTGCAAAAGTATTCGTACTGATTCCGAAAATTCAAATCCCCATCGAGCAGCAGCGAAGGCAAATACGAAAAGTATTCGATCTCGTCGGACGCAGCTACGCGCGGCGTGACGAAAGGCAGCGAGACGACAAACAAAACTGCCATGACGAATAAACCACGTTCGATGCGAACGCGTCCAAAAGAAAAGTAGTTCATGCGTCAAACGTCATTCGTATTTGAAATGTCATTCATCTTTGAAATGTCATTCTGAGCGGAGCGAAGAATCTCTACTTTCCAAGACCGAGATGCTTCGTCCCTCAGCATGACATCGTCCCACTTTAATTTGAAATGTCATTCATCTTTGAAATGTCATTCTGAGCGGAGCGAAGAATCTCTGCCTGCCAAAAAGAGATTCTTCGCGGAGTTTACCCTGAAAGATGAAGGGCTCAGAATGACAAAATGGTCTCAGAATGACAGTACACTCTCCGCCGCGCGCGCAATTTTTTCCGCGCGTTTCACGTACGTAAAATCGGCAACCCGTTCACGCGCGCGTGCGCCCAACACATTCGCGTCCTCTCGCACCGCGCGCTGCAACGCATCGGCGAACGCGCGCACATCCCCGCGCGGAAAATACAATGCCGCGTCGCCCAAAATTTCGCGCAGCGACGCGCGGTCAACACACACAATCGGACGCGCCATTGCCATATATTCAAACATTTTCAAAGGCGATGCGGTGGCATCTGTCACCGTATCGGGAATCACCAACACGTCGGCGGCGGCGAGGTACTGCGCGCTCACGTTTGACGCTTGACGCTTGAGAAACTTGATCCGATTCCAAATTCCTAATTCTTGCGCCAGCGTTTGCAATTCCCTCACCTCAAAATCGCGCCCGCCGATGAGAACGAGCTGTGCGCGCGGATCGTTCCACTGTTGAAACGCGCGCAGCAAAACATCCAGCCCGCGATATTTGAATGTCAAACCCGCGTAGGCGATGATGCGCGCGTCCGTCGGTAGATTCAACGCGGCGCGCATTTCCATTTTGTCGCGCGTAAAATAAATTGCGTCATCATACGCATCGGGAATGACAAACACGCGCGCGGCGGGCTGCCACCCGCGCGCAATGATTTCTTGGCGGAAGGTTTCTGTGAGCGACGCGATGCCGTGCGCGTTGCGTAATGTTCGTTCATCCATGCGTTTGAGCGTTTCAATCAAACGCGCGCTTTTGTTTTCCCCCGGATGCTGCGCTTCCAAATCATGCACTTCGTACAGCACCGCCAAATTCGCCCGCACAAAGCGATCCGCGCACACCAGATCACGCGTGTAAATCAAATCGGGTTTGATAGAAACGATGATTCGTTTCGCGCGTTCCGCGTACAGCGCGCGTTCGACGTACGACCAACGCCCACTGCGAACGAGGCGCGAGAGTTTATTGATCGGGATGCGCGCGAGTTGGCGCGTGGGAAAAGGAGGGGGAGATTCACTGCCGAAACGCGGAACGATGGTTGTTAAACGTTCACCGAGTTGTTTGGAGAGTCCGCGTAACGTATTGAATGTTTGAATCGAATTGGCAGATTCGAGATTCAGTGGCGAATACGCGACGTAGCAGAGCCGTAGTTGGTTCGTCGGATAGTCGGTTGGTCGGTTGGTCATTTTACTGCAAGGGCAGCGAAACCAACTGCAAGATCGTTTTTCTGCTTTGAGTCGAACGCGCGAAAAAAAAGGGAAAGGGGAAATTCGACCAACACACGCGCGCACGCGCGCCCGATGCGGCTGCCACCGAACGCGTGCGACAAGACATCATTTGTCACGGCAACATAATTTCCGCCCGAAACAATTTCCACGCGCGCAAAATCACGCAGCAGATATTGGTACCCTTCGCGCGTAAAGCGAAAATAATCGTGGGGGGAGGCATGATAGGGATGATAAAAGGGCGCGTAACTGAAAAAGATGCCGCCGCGTTTCAACACACGCGCGACTTGGTCTGTTGCGCGAATTGGATCGTACAAATGCTCCAAGACAGACACCATGATCACACCATCGAGCGATGCGTTCGTTATCGGCAGCGCGTGCGCGTCCGCGACGAACATTACATTCGCGCCGGCTTCGACATCGAGTCCAAAATACCCTCGCTGTTGTACAAGTTGCGCGTATTTTTCAGCCAACGCGTATTGTCCCGCGCGCCGATTTTTTTCGACCACACTGCCCGCGCCCACGTCGAGCACGCGCGCGTTCGGTTGCGCGAGCAACGCGTCAATCGTCTGAATCAGCAAACGTTGGGGATCAAGGGAACGGAGTTTCATAAAATAAAGAGGAAAAAGTATAAGTGGCGCTGTAGTTCAGCGCATTTTACTTTTTGCTTTTTACTCTTTAGTCGCATACCACTCCACCGTTCGCCTTAAACCCTCGCGCACGTCTATCGTCGGTTCGTACGCGAGCAAATTTTTCGCGCGCGAAATATCTGCGTGCGAATGAAGCACATCGCCTGCGTGGGCAGGAGCAAATTGCGTTGGCAAATTTTGATGCGTGAGTTCGTTCAAGGACGCGATGATTTGATTCAAGGTGGTGCGCGCGCCGCCCGCGATATTCACAACTTCACTGCCCTCCACTTCCGCATAGCCCGCGCGCAAATTCGCGTTCACGACATTTTCAATGTACGTAAAATCGCGCGATTGTTCGCCGTCGCCATACACGGGAAACGGTTCGTGGTTCAGCGCACATTGCACAAATTTTGCGAGCGCGCCCGAGTATTGCGAGTGAGGGTCTTGGCGCGGACCAAAAACATTGAAATAACGCAGCGCGATGGTAGAGAGTCCGTACAAATTCCCAAAGACGCGCGCATAATACTCGCACGCGAGTTTTGTCACCGCATACGGCGACAACGGCTGCAGTTCCAACGTTTCAACTTTGGGAAGAATGGGGGAATTACCGTACACCGACGAACTGCTCGCCATCACGACGCGCTGTGCACCCTGATCGCGCGCAGCGATCAAAATATTCAGCGTCCCCGTTAAATTCGCGTCGTGTGAGGCGCGCGGATTTTTGATCGAACGCGGCACGGACGGGAGCGCCGCTTGATGAAAAATGAGTTGCGTATCGCGCGCCGCGTGTTGCACCGTTTCGAGATCGGCAAGATTGCCCTGCAAAAATTCGATTTGACTTTTTACCGCATCGAGATTTTCCAAATGCCCGGTAGCTAAATTGTCCAACACGCGCACCTTCTCGCCGCGCACGACCAATGCTTCGACGAGGTGCGAACCGATGAACCCCGCGCCGCCAGTGACCAAAATGTTCATGCGCGCACCGCATCCAATACGCGCGCGTAAACCTGCTCGTTGCGCGTCACCAGCTCATTTTCGTCAAAACGTTTCAACGTTTCAAAGCCAGTTTGAATCAAACACGCGCGCAGCGTATCCTCCTTTAACAGGCGCGCAATCGCAGCGGCAAGCGCGCGCGGATCGTTGCGCGGCACGAGCAGTCCATTCCCTTCGTGTTGCACCACTTCATCCACAACGGGAATGTTGGACGCGATCACGGGGCAGCCCGCCGCCATCGCTTCCAACGGCGGCAAACCAAATCCTTCATAACGCGTCGGCAAAACAGAAACGTCAGCTGAATTGTACAACCGCACCTTGTCCTCTTCACTCACGCGCTCGATAATTTTCAAATGCGCGCGTGTGCCATCTTTGTCCGCGATCATTTCCAATTCGCGGCGATGAATCGGGCTATGCCCGACAAACAAAAATGTAGCTTTTGGAAATTGCTGCAAGACCAGCGGCATGGCGCGCGCCAACACATCAAAACCCTTGCGATATTTGAATTGCCCAACAAACAAAATCACAGGGCGCGCAAATTCTTCTTTGTATTTTGCGCCGCGCAAACTCGAAATGAACGGCGCATCCACCCACAACGGAATCGTTTCACTTTCAATGTGCATTTTCGACCATATCCCGCGCTCGTGTTCCGAACACGCAATCACCCCGTTCGCGTGATGCACGGGATAGTGCATCAAATAATTTTCGACATGCCGTTTCACACGCCCATCCCGCGCGACGCGGTTCATAATTTCGCGCCGCGACCAGATCACGTTGTGATACAACGGTTCCGAATCGAGCGGGTGATCGCGATCGCGCGCAAGATATTGATCGTGCAGCGGACCAATCGGCGTGACAATGTAGGGAATTTTTTCGCGCTGCGCGTAATACGCCGCTTGAAACGCGAATTGATTGCGTAAATGTTGAATGTGAATCACATCAGGTTTGGGCGCGCGTGTGAGCGCGTTCCAAAATTCGCGCGTGAGCCAACTTGTGGGCGCGATGCGTTGCACGTCAACGCCATCAATGTTTTCCGCGCGCGTATTCAACGCGTCCGATTTCGCGTCATAGTACGTGAACGCGCGAACGCGATGCCCGCGCCGCGCCAACGCTTTCGCCAATAACACTTCGGGCCAATTGCGAAAGATGCGCGTGATGCCGCCTGTGGTGACAATCAGGATATTCATACTCAAACGCGCACACGATACCAGTACTGATATTTTTCGACGAACCCCAATTGGGCGTACAAATTCAACGCGGGTTCGTTGTTTGATACGACTTGGAGATACGCAAGCTGCGCGCCATTTGCTTTGCCCCACGCCAACACTTGCGTCACAAGTTGTTTGCCGTACCCGCGTCGCCGCGCGTTCGCATCCACAACAATGTCAAAGAGCCCCAAATAATTTTCTTGCAGCACGCCCAAGCCGCAGGCGCGCGCGCCGTGTTCCTCATGGAGCAACGCAAAACCTGTCCGAGGCAAAATCAATTGCAGCATTTTTTTGAGTGTCTCGCGCTGCGCGGGCGCGGGATTGTTCATGCGACAAAATTCCGCGTACCATTCGTCGTTCCATGTTTCATGGATGTGAATGTGGCTTGTCTCGATCATAGAAATCGCATCCAGCGCGCACGTTTGAACACTCGTGCGTCCTTCGCTTTGATAGCCGCGCGCTTGCAATTCTTGATCCAAATGCGGCGGTTGACTCGCAGCGGTCATTTTGAAAATGACGGGCAAATTATTTTGACGATACAGTTTTTCACAGTGCGCGATTTTTTCGTCCAACGCGCGGATCGACTCACCAAAGGTTTGTACCGAATTAGCGCGGCGACTGTAACTGTTGCTCATGCGCGCAATCCAGCCATCATAAAAAAATGTTTGCAGCGCGGGCAGCGCGTTGAGGGAAATTTCTTCGATCAGTGCAATCACAGCCAATGGCACAGCTGTCATTCTGAGCGGAGCGAAGAATGACAATGACATGAAACAAAATCATAAAACCGTTCGATACGCGTCCAACACGCGTTCCGTCACCGCGTCCCACGTAAATAATTTCAACACGCGTTCGCGCCCGCATTGTCCAAAACGTTCACGCAACGCGGCATCGTCTAACAATCGCCCTATTTTTTCGGCAAAATCTGTCGCGTTTTCGGGTTCCACGAGACAGCCCGTTTCGTTGTCCGCGATCACTTCGGGAATACCCCCGAACCGTGAACCGACGACGGGACGCGCGCACGCCATCGCTTCGGCAGACATGATACTAAATGTTTCATTCGCATAACTCGCCAGCGCGACCACATCGGCAATGGCATAATACGGGGCAAGCGCGTCGGAGGAAATATATCCCCAAAAATGTACGCGGTCTGAAACGCCAAGTTCGCGCGCGCGTTGTTCTAATGTCGCGCGATATTCGCCCTCGCCCACAATGAGTAATCGCACGTCGCGCGTTTTTGACAGCAGCGCGGCGGCGTCTATCAAATACTGCACCCCTTTCCAACGCACGAGGCGTCCCGCGTATAAAATCGTTTGTGCTTCTCCCGCGATTTTTTTTCGCAATTCCACATCGGGCGTTTCTGGGAAAAATTGTTGCGGATCAATGCCGTTGTACACGACGCGCGGCGCAATGCCGTACTGTGCGCGCACTTGGTTCGCGTTGAACGCGGAACAGGAAACGGCAATGTCGCTTGCGTTCACAAAACGTTTGTCGAAAGAAAAAAAATCTGTGCCGTGACAACCGAAAACAATTTTGCTTTTGGTGTTGCGTTTGAACCATGCCGCGGTGGGCAGATCGTACGGCTTTTGAATGTGAATAATGTCGAATTGTTCGCGCGGCATGAACGCGCGCGCGTTCACTGCAAACGTCAAACGTTCCACGAATTTGGTGAGCGTGTACTGCGTGGCAAGACCTGGGATACGGCGCAATGTTTCGCGTGATGTAAACGGAAATGTGACGACGCGCACATTGTCGAACGCGCGGCGAATGTTTCCGTCACCGCCCACAATCGTCGTGTCAATGCCGCGCTGTGCCAAACCGCGCGCGACGTGCCACACAAAACTTTCGACACCGCCGTACTGTGTCGTCGTCGTCACATTGTATAAACAAACTTTCATTCGCACATTACAACCACCGCAGCACAATTCCTTTGAAGGGTAAATTCAACGTCTTGAGCCGATCTTTTTCTTGCGCGTCGAATCCGCCAAACAGTTTGAAAAGGGCGAGAAATAAAATCGCAAACAAAATCGCGGCGAGAGTTGTCCACCACCATTCCAATTCACGCGCAAAAAAGAGAGGAATTGCCGCGAGGGTTGAGGAGACAAACACGCGCGCGAAAAACGCGAATGGAAATTGAATCGCGTAATGGCGCGCCGTGTAAAATGTTGCAAACACGCGCGCAAGCAAACGGGGCGCGCCAATCGCAAGCGCCGCGCCCGACGCACCCAACGGTGGAACGAGCAGCAGTAACAAGGGGACGCTCAATACCGCTAGCCCGCGCGTCCATAATACCGCGCGCGATTCTTGAAACACGATCAACATCGTTTGCGGAATGCTCGTCAACGTTTCGCCAAAGAGAAAAATGATCAAGACGATGGCAATGAGCGCCGAACTTGCATACGTTTCCGTGAACAAAAATGGAATGAGGCGCGGGGCAAGCAGAATCATTGCGATACCGCACGGGATCAAAACGAAAATAAAAAACTTTGTGAGCGACGCATACGCTTCGCGCACTTGGTCCATTTTTTGTTCCGTGAACAAGCGCGTGAACAAAGGCGTTTGAATCCCCGTCAAGGGCGCGACGAGAAAGCGCAAAAAGTATTGGACGAAACGATAACCGACCGCGAGAATCGCAACCGCGGTGAGCTGTTTCGAGCCCGTGAGTACGAGCGCGGCGAACCCGGGTTCACCCAGCGCGACGGTGGCGGTGATTAAAAAATTTAGCGCGGCGACATTCGCAAACCGCTGCCACAAACGCTGCGGCATTTTGCCATCGCGCAGTGGAATTTGGTTCACGACCGAACGCGCGCGCCACGCGGCGAGAATATCCAACAGCGCGCTCGAAAAAACCATCGCGGCAACGACGCCCACAACGCCCGTTCCCGCCAACGCGAAACCGATGACCAACAACGGCTGCACGAGCGACGCCACAATGTCCAGTAGGTTCGTCGCGATTTGTTTGAAATGGGTGTACAGAAATTGAATAAAAACATCGGCAACGACGCCCAAGAGGACCAGCGCGCCGATGCCCGCGAGCAGCCACTTTCCATCCTCGCCCAACGCGAGGACGCGGATAAAAAAATCGGGGGCGATCACAAACGCGAGCAACAGCGGCAGCATTACCACCAGCTTGATTCCAAAAAGTGCGGCAAAAAACTTTTCGAGTCCGACGCGCCCCGCGCTCGCTTCCACTTCGGGCGTGAAACGTCCCACGCTGCGTTCCATTCCCAAGTCCACCCACGCGCCGATTAACGCGGCGGTGTACAAAATCAGCGAATACTGCGCGTAATCGTGTTTGTTTAGCACGCGCACGAGGATGATGCCCGAACCCAGCGCGAGCAAAAACTTGATGGGAAAGAGCGCGCTGTTCCACACCATCGCGTTGGAGACGCGCCGTGTTAAAGTCATGCCTCACCCCCCTGCCCCTCTCCTAAAAATTTTGCGGGCAAAATTTTTAGGAGAGGGGAGTCTTGAACTCCCCTCTCCTGAAAACATCGCGAAACGAGTTTCGCATCGTTTCTCAGGAGAGGGGCTGGGGGTAAGGCGCTTTTTTTGCAACACCAACCGATACGTTCCCATTCCCAACGCGCGCCATGAATCGTACAAAATATCTCCAATGGGACGCGGATAGTTTTGAAAACGCGAATGGGCGCGCTGCACATCGTGTACGCGAAAGCCAAATTGTGCGGCGAATGTTTCAAACGCGGGGTAGGTGAAATAGTGCATCTCGCTTAGTTTCTGTTTGTCGCGCAATTCGGAATTTTTCGTGCGCTGCCGCCACGCGATATATTTTTCACCGAGCGCGCGCGGTAAGTAATTTACAAAACGCAAATGATAATGTGGATCAACGAGCGCGAACCGATTGATCACGGTCATGAACGCGAGACCATCGTCGTCCAACACGCGCGCGATTTCATGCAAAAGCTGTTCGGGTTCTTGCACATGCTCCAACACATCCCAACAGGTGACGATCTGAAAACTTTTTGCCGCGAACGGTAATGCTTCGCCAGCGCCGACGAGCACAGGTAGATTCAACGCGTAACGCCGCGCGCGTGTACGCGCGATTTCGCAGTACGCGAAATTGTAATCGAACGCGATGATCGATTCTCCCGCGCGATGCATCGCCACCGCAAAGCCGCCCATGCCCGCGCCGAGATCGAGAACACGCGCGTGCGATGGAAACCCGTTTTCGCCAAGAAAACGGGTTTCCATCGCACGAACTTCATCCAACGCGTCGCGCTGATAATTTTCCTGCCACAAACGTTTCTGTTTCCAATCTGCAAAGTCAGCTCGCCAACGCATGTGCGCGAGCCATGGCTCGATCTGCGTTTCGAGCGCGTGTTCGATTTCGGGGCTGGATGCAACGTGCGGCACACTCACAATGGTTTTGGGGCGCGGTGGAAAATGAGGAGAAAAGCGCACGGCGCAAAAAAATATCGCCGTTGGGATGGGCGGCGATATTATATGTGGGAACGAGGAAAGTATAAAGTAATCAGAAGGTCAGTAACCAGTGGGTCAGTAATCAGTGGGTCAGTCCTCAGTAACTGATTACTGATTACTGGTCACTGGTCACTGACAACTGGAACTTCAAAGCTCGTACAACTCCCCGTATTTCCCGCGCAAATAGGCGATGTACGGCTTGATGTTCAATCCTTCGCCCGTTGCGCGGCGCACGATTTCGTTGGGCGTAAATTTCGCGCCGTGCGCGTAAATGTGTTGTTGCAGCCAACGGTGCAGGGGCGTAAATTCACCGCGTCGAATGTGTTCGGGAATGTCGGGGTGCGTCCACACTGCTGCGTCGAAAAATTGCGCGCTCAAAATGTTGCCGAGCGTGTACCCTTGAAACGAGCCGCCAATTTGCCCCGCGTACCAGTGAACATCTTGCATGACGCCGAGCGCGAGGTTCGGTGGCGTGACGCCCACATCGCGCATGATCGTTTCATCCCACGCATCGGGCAAATCGCGGATCTTGAGTTTGCCTTCGAGCATCTGCAATTCAAATTCAAAGCGCATCATCACATGCAAGTTGTACGTCACTTCATCGGCGTCGGTGCGGATGAGCGATGGTTCCACTTTGTTGATGGCGCGATAAAAGGTGTCGAGCGAAACATTTGCAAATTGCGCGGGGAACGCTTCTTGAAGTTTGGGAAAAAAGGATTCCCAAAAATTTTTGCTGCGCGCGACGAGATTTTCCCACAAGCGCGATTGCGATTCGTGAACACCTGACGAGGTGCCTTCGGCAAGCATCGTGCGTTCCAACGAACCCGCGTGCCCTTGTCCGTACATGGCGTGTCCCGCTTCGTGAATGGTGCTAAAGAACGCTTCGCTCCAATCGTACTCTTTGACACGCGTCGTGATGCGAACATCGCCGATGGAAAAAGATGTCATGAAGGGATGCGCGGTTTTATCCAAACGTCCGCGTTCCGTATCGTACCCAAGTTGCCGCGCGACGCGCATCCCAAATTTTAATTGATCGGGTTCGGGAAAAAATTGGCGGATGCACGAATCATCGGCAGGCGGCTGTGATGTGATGGCGCGGACAATCGGCACAAGTTCCGCGCGCAATTCGCCAAAGACGCGGCGAATGTCGGCGGCGGACATTTCGGGATCCGCGAGATCGATCAATGCGTCAGCGATATGATGCGATTCATTTGATCCGTTCGGGAAGAACGCAGAGTACTCGCGCGAGAGGTCGAGTATTTTTTCGAGCCACGGCGCGACGGCATTAAAATCGGAATCGGGGCGCGCCTTGATCCAGGTGTTGTAGGATAACGCCTGCGCTTCCGTTTGGCGCGCGACAAATTCGGCGGGCACGCGCACGCGCTTGTCAAATTCGCGCCGCGCTACGCGCAGCAAACTCGCGTCGTCCGAATCGTACGGCAAACTCGCTTCATACGATTTCAAATCATCGAGCCAGTGTCCGATTTCGTCGGTTGTAAATTTTTCGTGCGCGACAGAAAGCAGTGTGCCGAGTTGCTGTGCGCGCGCTTCCGCGCCGCCGGGCGGCATGTACGTTTCATTGTCCCACGAGAGGACGGCGGCAGCCATGTTCAAATCGTGAACGATGGCGAGGTGGTGTTTGAGGGAGAGGAATTTGTCCATAGAGATTGGAAGTTGGAGGTTAGAGGTTGGAAATGTATGCGACAATCCATCGCATTGTAGCATAATTTTTTCCCCCTCTTGACTCTCCCGTTGCTGGATGGTGTATAGTGCATGGCAAGGAGGAACACATGGCGAAGATTGATTTGAAACGCGAATGGAAGGAATTGTACAATCCATCGGCGCGCGCCGTTTCGGTGGTGAATGTTCCCGCGTTGAATTATTTGATGGTGGATGGTCATGGCGATCCGAATGTGGCGCAAGAGTACAAGGACGGGGTGCAAGCGTTGTATGCGTTGGCATACACGCTCACGTTCAAAGTTAAGAACGAGAGTGGGGTGAATTACGCGGTGATGCCGCTCGAAGGGTTGTGGTGGGTGGAGGACATGAGCAAATTTACGATTGAGGATAAAGCGGCGTGGGATTGGACGATGATGATTTTGCAGCCCGAACCTGTGACGGTAAAAATGGTGCAGCAAACGATGGGCGAAGTTGCAAAGAAAAAAGAACTTGCCGCCTTGCCGCGTGTGCGGTTTGAAAAATTAGTGGAAGGTTCCACCGCGCAGCTTTTGCACATCGGGCCCTACGCGGCAGAAGGACCTACGATTGAAAAAATCCACGCGCACATTCTTGAAGCGGGACACACGCTTTCGGGCAAACATCACGAAATCTATTTGGGCGATCCGCGCAAGACGGCGCCTGCGAAATTGAAAACGATCATTCGACAGCCGTTTCTTCAGTAGGACAAATTTGTAATTTGTCTTTGGTACGACAAATTTGTAATTTGTCGTACGTTCGGAGGGAATATGAAAATCAATAGCTTCTATCCCGTCATCATGACGGAAAACGTGCAAGGTTCAAAAGAGTTTTGGATTACGCATTTCCCATTCGAGATAACATTTGATTCGGATTGGTATGTCAGTCTCAAATCAAACGCGGGACATCCGTACGAATTCGCGCTCCTCGACGCGACACATCCAACAATTCCCGATGGTTTTCGCAACGCGCTGCGCGGGGGCTTGCTGCTCAATTTTGAAGTGGATGATGCGGACGCGGAATACGCGCGTTTGCGCGCGGCGGGATTGCCGATTCATCTCGCATTGCGTTCGGAAGATTTTGGGCAGCGGCATTTCATTACCGCTGACCCGAATGGAATTTTGATTGATGTGATTCAAGTAATTCCGCCGACGGCAGAGTTCGCGGCGCAGTATCGGTCCTGAAAAGTAAGAATTATGTTTCGCATCGGAGAATTTTCGCGGCTCGCCCAAGTGCCGATCAAGACGCTGCGTTATTATGACGAAGTGGGTTTGTTGAAACCCGCGCAGGTGGACAAGTTCACCGACTATCGGTATTACGGCGCGGATCAATTGGCGCGCCTGAATCGGATTCTCGCGTTCAAAGATTTGGGGTTTTCGCTGGATGAAATCGCGCGCTTGTTGAATGAAAATGTTTCGCCCGAACAACTGCGCGGAATGTTACGCATCAAACGCGCGGAAATTCGTGAGCGCGTGGAGGAAGAGCAAGCGCGCTTGGCGCGTGTCGAAGCGCGGCTGCGAATTATTGAACAGGAGAATCAAATGGCGGACTATGACATTATTATCAAAAAAGTGCCCGCGCAGCGCGTCGTTTCCATTCGCGCGATAGTTCCCGCGTATAATCAACAAGACCCGTTATGGCAAGAATTGTACGGCTATATCATGCCGCAAGGGATAAAATTCACAACCCCATCTTTCACCCTTTACCACGATGAAAATTATCGCGAGACGGAGCCCGACATTGAAATCTGTCAACCGTTCGAGGGCAACCTTAAAGAAAACACGCGCATAAGAATCCGCGAAGTCCCCACCGTCGCGCAAATGGCGTGTGTCGTGCATCACGGCAGTTTCGACACCTTGAGCGCGGCGTATCAAGCATTGACGACGTGGATTGATCGAAATGGTTTTCGCGTCGTCGGGCAGGGACGCGATGTGTACTTGCACATGAGCCAACCCGCGCGCAATGATGATCCGTCATACGTGACCGAAGTGCAGTTTCCGATTGAAAAAATGTGAGGACGTGACCAAAACAATCATGGCAGAAAAACTCGTCAACTATTACGGCATGAATCTCGCGCGTTTGCTCGCCGACAAACTCGCGGCGGTGTATCCCGCGTTCCCGCGCCAAAAATTTCTCGCGGCATATTCAAAAAAATACGCGCCCCTCGCACTCACGCCGCGCGTCGAATTGCTCGCGGATCTGTTGAAACAAAATTTGCCCGATGATTACGAAACCGCCGTCACGCTGTTGACCCAAATCATGGGCGACGAAAATCCGAGTGAAACGGGCATGTTCAAAAATTATTATTGGCTCATGCCCGTCGGCAAATTTATCGAAAAATATGGGATGGAACATTTCGACGCGTCGGTGAACGCGATTGCGGAATTGACGAAACGTAACACAGGCGAGTACGCGATTCGTCCGTTCCTTGAAAAATATCCGCGTCCCTCGCTCGTGGTCATGAAAAAATGGGCGCGCGCGAAAAATTTTCATTTGCGCCGCCTCGCCTCGGAAGGATTGCGTCCGCGTTTGCCGTGGGCAAAAAATTTGACACGCTATATCGAAAATCCAAAGCCCGTGTTTGAAATTCTCACGCTGTTGCAAACGGACGACGTGCGTTTTGTGCGAAAGTCGGTGGCGAACAATTTGCGCGATTACGCCCAAGAAAATCCTGACGCCACGCGCGCCCTGCTCGCGGAATGGGAACGCGTGGACAATCCGAATACGCGGTGGATTGTAAAAGAGGCGCGCGCGAAATTGAAATAAAAAAAGCGGCGGCAACTTTGCCGCCGCTTTTTCAATGCTTGCTCAACTCGCGCTGGAGGGATTTAACTCGCGCTGGAGGGATTTAACTCGCGCCGGAGGGATTTAACTCGCGCCGGAGGGATTTGACTCGCGCCGGAGGGATTTGACTCGCGCCGGAGGGATTTGTAATCCCGACTGGAGCTTGCGGATTGCAAATCCGCAAGGCGCGATGTTGGCAATCCGCAAGGCGCGATGTTGGCAATCCGCAAGGCGCGATGTTGACAGGAGCTGCGCGGGCATATTTCCTAAACCGCAACGCGTTCGCGCAGCGTTTCATTCACCCGCGCGCGAATCTCGTCGAGCGTATCTTCCACCAACACCTCACCATCCTGAAACACCGTCCGCATCACGGAACGATCATCGCGCAATTTTCCATTCACCACAATCGTTTCCAAACCGCGCGCCGTCTCAATCAGATCGAGGCGTCCCGCTTTGCTGCGTTTCCCTGAATCCGTCACAGGGTCTTTGCATACCGCGATGCGTTCACCGTCAATCGTAACCTCACTCAACTTCATGGCAAATTTTTGTGTATCGCGATTCACCTGCTGCAACAACGCGCCGCCCATGCCGAACGCGAGATTGGTCGCGCTGTAGCCGCCCTCTAACGCGTGTTGCAAAATCGCGCGGATGCTGTTTTGATGGATGCCGTCACCTTGAATCACGCGCACATGGTTTAACACGCGATATCCTTTTGAATTGATTGAATGTCCAAACGCGGCGTCGAGTTGTTCCAACGTGCGGCGCACAATCGTCGGCGGATCACCGCTGTCGGGACGAATCACAATCGTCGCGCCCGATTTAATCACCGCGTCGCGCAATGCGCTGCCCCACAAATTCACCACCGCGTTTTCCAAATCGTAACTGTCCGAGACGCATGCGACGAGCGCGTTCGGTTTGGCAAATTGCGTCAGCATGTTACGATACGCGTCCACTTCATTTTCTTTGCCCCACGCCGTAATCGTCGCATGTTCCGCCGCGGGAATACTGTACGCCGCCATGTCGCTGTGATAAAAATGATTCGCGCACCAGACGCCCGCAACGGTATCGCTGCCCATGAAATTGACGAGATGAGATGCCCCGCCAATTTCTGCCGTCTCGCGCGACGACACCCCGCGCGATCCAAAATCATGCAGCTTGAACGCGATTTCGTTTTGCGGATCGTACGAAGATTTTTCGAGCGCGGCGAGAATGTCTTGTTTGATAAAATATGATTGTGTGGAAACGATCACGGGATACCAAATTCGCATCAATGCCGTTTCGAGCCAACCGACGAGCCAGAAAACGCGCGCGTCCGTTGATTCAATCGTCATCAAAACATTGTGCGTCGGCACAATACTGCCTTCGGGCACGGCGCGAATTTTGATCGGCAAACGTCCCCCCAATTCGCGCGCGATAGTTTCCCACCCGTCGCGCGGAAACGGTTCGCCGTGCGCGCGGAAAAACGCGTCCGCTTCATGTGCCATTTCCGTTGTGACGCGCTGCGTCATGTATTTTTTGAGAATGTACTGCAATCCAAAAAATACGGTGCGATCAAAGCGTCCGCCGCGGCTTTCAATGTAACTGAACATGGCAGACGTGCCGTGCGGGTATTGCAGAAAATGACTCGCTTTGTACGAGTCGGTGTCGAGAATGAGATTGTCCATTTTTTCCTCCCTGGAAAATGTGTGATTGTCATTGCGAGCGTTTTGTGCCGCGATGTAATCTATCGCCGCAATCTCTTGGGTTGAGCCAAGGGATTGCTTCGTCGCAGAGTGCGCTCCTCGCAATGACAAATGTGACGCGACTCCCTGTCGCGTTTTTTACGTTTCGCGTTTGACGTTTGACGAAGCACGGAGCGCTACAGCGAACGTTCCCCACGTTTGACGTTTCACGTTTGACGAAGCACGGAACGTTACAGCGAACGTTCCCTACTTAAAACCTATTTACGAAATGTGTAATGATCGAAACATGATCTTCAAAGAACCGATCTTCGTTCAAATACACATCATTGAGCGACATCCAAAATGCTTTGGACGCATCGTCCCCTCCTTTCACGCGCGGCAATTCGCCCACCGCGCCGAGATTGAAATAGAACCCGTGCGTGATCGTGCGCCCGCGCAAACTGCGTTCGGGATGATCAAAGACGCGCGCGGCGGCGACAAATTTTCGCAATTCGTTCGCGTGCAGCGCGATGCCCGTTTCCTCGCGCAGTTCGCGAATCGCTGCATGTTCCACAAATTCGTCTTGCGCGACGAATCCGCCAGGGAGCGCGAGCAATCCTTTGCCCGGAAAGCCGCGCCGTTTCACAACGAGAATGTGTCCCGATTTGAACACCACCGCGTCCGTCGTTACAAAGATCGGAGGATAAGGCGCGGCAGACCAATCGCGTTTGTATTCGTCAATAAATCTTTGTTCAGCTGCGAGGCGCGCGTAATCGCCGTTCGCGGAAAATTCGCGCATGAACTCGCGCACACTGCGCGGCACTTGTTTTTCCCACGCGCTTTCCCCGCGCAAATAACTTTCGCGAATCTGTATGGCATGAATGGGGAGCCGCAGTGGAAAATCTTGAAACTCCCATTGCGGAAAACCTTCAAGGTAGTACGAGGACGAATCTTTGCGATGTCCAATCAGGACGATGGATTTTTCATCGCGCGCCAGCGCGGCGACTTGGGCTTGCAGTTCAGCTGCCCAAAGATTGTCGTTGTAGAGATAATCGCGGAGGTAAACGAAATGGAGACGCGCGTGATGCGCGGCGGAAAGCGAATTGCGGATCATCGCTTCGCGCTGCGCCGTGTTCCACGGATTCCTGATGTTTGGCGCGGTGCGATGACTGCCCAACGCGACAATGACGTGCTGGGCTTGCGCGAATGCTTTTTCTAAAAGTTGTGCGTGCGCGTTGTGAAAGGGTTGAAAGCGACCGATGAGGATCGCGTAAGCGTGAGGATATTCGATTGACATGCGGCTGCACTCCCCGTGCAATAAAATTTGTCTCTCTCCGTGAGAGATGATGAGATCATACTACAGATTAAATGACTCTGCTGGCGAATTTCTCCCGTTGAATAAAAACTCAACGGCAAACGAAGGAACAAAAGAACAAAACGAATGGATTTCTTTCAATTCGCCAACGAGTCATAAATTCGGTGTCTCAAGCAGGTGAAAATCGGTTAGAAACCGATTTCGCTCGCGAACCCAATTCATTGGGTTTTCACCTCGTTAGCCGTGAAATTCATTTCACGAGCGATTCCGCCAGCTCGAGCGTTACCTTGCGTCCGATCCGCGCTTCAAGCGTGATCAACGTTTCAAGACTGAATTTCTCCCACTTGCCCTGTTGCAGCTCCGATACACGCGCGCGCGATTCCCAAGCGCGTAGCGGCTTTCGATTCGGTCATGTTTTCCGAATCAATATAATGCCGCAGATCGCTCATCAATTTCGCGCGCATCTGCAAAATGGCTGCTTCCGCCTCTTCAAATCCTAAATCGGCAAAGACATTGCCACTCGATTCAATAATGGGTTCTTGCATATCGCTTTAGCTCATTCGTTTTTCACTGATGTTATGATTTTCAAAACGTGCGCTAATACATCAATCCCCTTGTCATATTCATTCAAATCAATATGCTCGTTCGGCGTATGATCCAAATTGGAATCGCCGGGTCCGTAGGTGACGATGGGGCAATTCCAATGCGGACCCACAACATTCATATCACTCGTTCCCGTTTTCAGCGTAAAGCCCGGTGTGCCGCCGCCATCACGAATCACAGAGAGAAACGCGCGCACGAGCGCGTTATTTTTATCGGCGCGATACGCGGGCGTTTCGGTATCGAATTTGATCTGCGCGCCATCTGCCATTTCCAAAATTTTTTCTTCTACCGCCGCAACGGTAATGTCTAACGGCAAGCGCAAGCCAATCGTCAAACGCGCAATCTCGTACAAACCATCATTTTCCGATTTCATGCCGCGCAAGGTGGGATCGAGCTGGTCAAAAATTTTTTGTTTGTCTTTATTGAAATCGTCCGCGAAATTTTTTACGCGCAGCCAAAATTCTACCGCATCCTCGTTCGCGCTGCGCGCTTGCCCCGCGCTGTGCGCGTTGTCGCGCGTCAACGCGTATTCAAGCCACAGCGATCCTTTGTAACCGAGCGTCACGCGATCCCATCCGCTCGGTTCGCCCACAATCGCGAAATCAGGAGTGTATTGCGTTTTTGAAAAATGCGCGCCTTTCGATGTGGGACATTCTTCTTCCACCGCGCCGATGACGATAATTTTCCAACCTGCACGCGCGCCTACCCGCGCCGCCGCCGACGCGAACGCGCACAACGGTCCCTTTGCGTCCACTGCGCCGCGCCCGTACAATACATCGCCGTCGCGTCGCACATTCACAAACCCCGCGTGCGTGTCAATGTGACCAATCAACACAATTTCCTTTATTTCCTCTATTTCCTTGCCTTTCTCTCTTTCCCCGCTTCCCATCGGCTCGACAACTCCAACCGCATTTCCCCCCTCATCCCGAAACGCGCACAATCCCGCGTCATTCATCTGCGCGACAAGATAATTTACCGCGTCGTATTCTCGATACGACGGCGAATAAATTTTCAGCAAACCTTCCAGCAAATCGCGCGGTTGCATGTTCATTGTCCGGGAATAAAAAAATCGCCCAGGTGCGAGCAGTTGCCGATAAAAAGACCAGAGGTGCGCTTTTGGAGCGTGCCACAGGTCACGAACGCGGGTGGCACATCGGGCGTGGGCTGAAACGTCTGCGTCAATTCACACGCGCGAATGAATCCGACTCCAAATTGGCGAATGATGCCAGTATCCTGTTCGCGCACGTTCAAGGTCGCCGCGCCACATTCTTTGTACGCGCGTTCCAGACAATTAAACCCGCGCGCCGCGTCCGCGCGATTGGACAAGAGCCGCGCGGGTTTGGCAATGATGGTCACTTCACCGCACAGCCCAATATCCGCGTACGGTACATTGGTAAAAGTTGGAACGGGGCGGCGCGTGGGGGCAAGGGTAATGTCGCCCGTGTTACTATCACACGCGCCTAAACCAAAGAACATCAATGCAAGACAAAAGAGTCGTGTCATGAAAAAACGCTGCCAGCGGATTTGGCAAGCGGATAAGCAGATAAAAAGCGCGCGATCATCCGCTTATCCGCTTTCTATCCGCTGGCAGTCACCTCCGCAATCACCGCCCGCGTCATTTCCTCCGTCCTCGCGTGGCCTCCAATGTCGCGCGTCAACACATTTTTTTCCAACGCGCGTTTCACCCCATCCCGCACGCGCGCAGCTGCCTCACCCAATTTCAAGTAATCCAACATCATCGCGGCGGATAAAATCGCGCCGATGGGATTCGCAATGCCCTTGCCCATAATGTCAGGCGCGGAGCCGTGAACGGGTTCAAACACCGCGTTCGACGCTCCGATGTTGCCCGAAGGCGCAACGCCGAGTCCGCCAATCAACGCGCTCGCTTCATCTGACAGAATATCACCAAAAAGATTTGTCGTGACAATCACATCGAAATTTTGCGGGTCTTGAATCAGGCGCATCGCTATCGCATCTACCAACATTTCTCGCGCGGTCACATCAGGAAATTCGCGCGCGATGTGGAAACAAGTTTCGCGGAACAAACCATCGGTGAGTTTCAAAACATTCGCTTTATGAACAATGGTAATGTGATTGCGACGCGCGCGCGCGTTTTCAAACGCGATGCGCGCGATGCGTTCCGACGCGCGGCGCGTAATCACGCGCTCCGCAATCATCGTGTCCTCACCTTCCGCCCGTTCGCGTCCCGCGTACAACCCTTCCGTATTTTCACGCACGATCAGCATGTCAATGTTTCGCCGTGAAAATTTTGCAGGTAACGATTGCACAGGGCGCAAGTTGGCGTACAAGTCCAACGCTTTGCGTAACGCCAGAATCGGGCTGCCATAGCCCTCGACGCGCGTCATGGGCGAAGACGTTGCGCCAAACAATGTCGCGTCACATTGCTTGACGATTTCAAGTGTCGCGTCCGGAATTGCGTCGCCCGTTTTTTCAAAATACTCAAAGCCCGCGTCGGCACGGACAAATTCGAGATCGAGACCTAATGCTTCCAAAACGCGCTGCGCGGCGGGGATCACTTCTTGCCCAACACCGTCGCCTTTAATGATACAAATTCGCATATCGCGTATCGCGTATCGCGTATCGCCCATCGCGCGCCACCTATCGAATTTGCGATAAGCGATTTGCCATAAGCGATACGCGATTCGCTATTCCCCGCCCTTGATTTCTGGCATCGGCAGATTTTCCGCGCCAAATTTTTTTCGCAGCATCGGAATCAAGCCACCGGTTTCGATGATAGTGACGAGAGAGGGCGACAGCGGTGGAAAATCGAAAACGCCCGCGCGCGCGTGAATTTGATGCGCGTCGAGATCGAGCGTGATCGTTTCGCCGTTTTCAATTGCGTCCACCGCGTCCGCGCACACAATCGGTAGCAAGCCATTGTTGACCGCGTTACGAAAATAAATACGCGCGAATGATTTGGCAATGATCGCGGTGACGCCCGCATGTTTCAACGCCCCCACCGCTTGTTCGCGCGAGGAACCGTTGCCCCAATTTTTTCCCGCAACGATCATGTCGCCGCGCTGCACATTCCGCGCGAAATTGGGATCCAAATCTTCAAGCGCGTGTTTCGCTTGCTCAGCTGGATCGGTGAGGGTGTAGGTATATTTGCCGGGGAAAATAACGTCAGTGTTGACATTATCGCCGTATTTCCAGACGCGACCTGTTAGTTTCATTTTTGATTTCCGATTTGTGATGGGTGGTTGGATGGTTAGGTGGTTAGGTGGTTTGCGATACGCGATTCGCTAACTTGCAACAAACATTCCAACCGCTTTTGTAATGTGAAACGCGCCTTTTGCGTCAATTTCGTTTTGAACACGGCGGTGAAATTCTTGTTCCACCGCGGCATTCACTGTCGCGCCTGTGAATTGCGCGCCTGATGTCACGTACGCCACAAGCGGCTCAACCTCTGTCACGCGCAAATTATTTTCGTGCACATCGCGCGTGACAATTTCAAAATGACGCGCGAGCAATGCGGCTCCGTTTTCTAAACCAAAAATGCGTTCGGGTGTTTGGGTAGTGAATGGCTGTTGCGTCATGTCTGAAACCAGATCGCCCAGTTCGCGCAGATGCGCCAGCCCATTCGTCGCCGCGTAAAAATTTCCACCGCGTTTCAACACACGGCGAATTTCCGCGAGCGCGCGATCCAAATCGGGAACATGATAGAGCATGTGGTTGGCAAAAATGCCGTCTAAGGATTCGTTGAGGAACGGAATTTGCTGGGCGTCGGATTGCGCGAAGGAGAATGGAAAATTTACCAAACCCGTTTTCTTGGCGAAAACGGGTTTGGTAAATTTTCCGCGCACGGCGTCCACCATGCCAAAAGAAAAATCGGTGAGTGTAATTTTCCAAGCAAGCGGCATGTTGACGCGCACGCGTTCCCACAATGCGCCGCTGCCGCAGCCGATTTCCAACACGCGCGCATTGTCGGGCAATTGCACATGCGCGAATAACCAATCGTGAAAATGTTCGGAGGCGGTGCTGTATTTTTGGTGCAGCGCGATGCGCGCGTCGAGATTCGCGCTGGTGGCGTACTGCTGCTTGACGTACGCGGTGGTGTTGGAAAGGGACATTTATAGTTTGTCATTCTGAGCGGAGCGAAGAATCTCTACTTGGAAGACCGAGATTCTTCGCTCCGCTCAGAATGACATTGCTCTGATCAGAATGACGTGCAAACTTACCTCCAATATCGCGGCTCAAGATATTCGTCGTCAAACATTTCCGCCGCGCGCAGCGCCACGCGAATCGCGTCGCGCACGGCGCGGGCTTTGGCTTCGAGGTCAGGATTTTCGCTTTGTGTGCGATCGGCAATCACCGCGCAGAGGCACGCGGCGGCAAATCCGTAAACGCTGCCCATTTTGAAGAGCGTGCCTGCTTCCATTTCGTAATTGAGAATGCCAAGCGCGCGATATTCTTCGGTGATGCCGCGCAAGTGGCGCAAAAGATTTTTGTTGGCGGATGTTTCCGCGCGTTCTTGCCCTTCAAAAAATGTGTCCACGCTAGCAGTGATGCCAATGTGCCAATCTACATTCAATTCGCGCGCGGCGTGGACTAGCGCCAGCGTGAGAAATGGATTCGCGGAGGCGGGATATTCTTTTGGCGCGATATCATCTGCCGCGCCTTGACGAGACAGAGCCGCGCGTGAAATGACGACGCTGCCCATTTTTACATCGGCTTGCATCGAGCCGCTGGTGCCGACGCGAAGGATCACGCGCACGCCAACTTGAACGAGTTCGTTGACGACAATCGAAAGCGACGGCGCGCCCATGCCGCTGGTGGCGGAAATGAAGCGGCGTCCGTTCGGCAAGCGCGCGAGATAACTATGTAGTCCGCGATTTTCGGACAATTTTTTTTCAAACGTAACACCATCAGATTGAGTGATGGCACGCGCGCGTTCGGGATCGCCAGAGACGAGCGCGATGAGGGGGGGGGGATTGCCGAGATCGTTTTTGCCAAAACCGATGTGATACAAAATGTCGTCTGCCATGCGTGAGATTTGTCATTTCGAGCCGCCCTTGCGAGAAATCTCATTTGGCAAAACCGAGATTGCTTCGTCCCTCGCAATGACAACCTTTAACTTATTTTTCAATTTTCATTCGATACACTTGCTCGCGCGCGGCGATCCATAAATTGTCCTGATCGTCAAAGGTCATGCCTGACGCGACGCTTTTGGGAATATCGAATACGTCGAGATAGCGCCCGTCGGGCGCAAAGACCTGCACGCCTTTGTTGTCGCTAACATAAATGCGGCCTTGTGAATCAATCGCGAGCGCGCTCACCGCGCTGAATTGTCCGGGCTCATTGCCTTCGCCGCCAATGGCGTCCAGAAATTTCCCGCTGCGATCAAATTTGAACACTTGGCGCGCGAACCGTCCGAGAATATAAAAATTGCCGCGCCCATCTATGGCAAGGACAGGATCGAGTTCAAACTTGTCCGTTTGTCCGCTAATCGCGCTGTCCACCACCACTGTCGCGCGTCCGCTTGAATTTAATTTGACGATGCCGTCCTTTTGATTGCCGTTCGTTGTCGCATAGAGCGCGCCGTCCGCGCCAACGGCAATGTGTTCGTAACTTTCGCCGAGCGCGGGTTTGAAAACGGCGAGTTGTTCGCACGTTGCGGCGTTGTATTTTGTAATCATAGTCGCTTGCAAAACGTACAGATTGCCGTTGCGATCGGCGGCGAGGGAAGGCGTTGGCAGTTTCGCATCAATCAGACATTGCGTTTTGAATTTGCCGTTCGCGTCAAAAATCTGTACGCGTCCGCCAATATATTCGGCGACGAAAATGTTGCCGTTGGTGTCCACGGTGATTGCGCGCGCGTCGGACATTTTTCCCGCGCCAGCGCCTTTGCCGCCAATTTCAGCAATGACGTTCGCGAATTGTGGTGTGGGCGATGGCGGCGTCGTATTGCTGGGGCGCGGCGTGGGCGAGGAGCTGGCGCGGGTTGTGAGGGCGGCGATGGTGGGTTCGATATTCAAAACGGGCGCGAGCGCATTGAACACGCCCAGCGTCAAAAGCAGCGGCACGGCGATGGACGCGAGAACGATGAGGACGATGAGGATGACGAACGCGGTGACGCAGCCACCGCTTTGTCCGCGCGAAATGGTGACATTGCCGCTGGGTATCGTGCTGATGTTGATGTCTTGTCCGCCGCTGCTGACGCGAAACGATTGCGGCGCGCCCATGCTGATTTGCGCGACTTGGAAATTTTCCCCGCGTTCAATCGCTTCCACCGCGTCTTTGGCTTCTTTCAAACCAACGTGAAAGGTTTCGCGATACCGTTTGATCGCTTCGATTTTTTTGCCGTCATCAATCAGTTTTTTGACTTCAGCGAGGACCCCTGCTTCGCGCGCAATTTCAGCGGGATTAAAACCGGCAAAATTGGGCGCGGGGGTGCGTAATGCTTCGGGGACGATGAGAGTGGTGTCGCAATACTGACATTGAATCGTTGGCGCGCTGCCGCCCTTGTAATCTTGCGGCGCGCCGCATTTGGAACAAGTGAAGGTTTGGGATTGAGATTTCGATTCGGACATCTTTACAGGCCGTGGTAAGACAAATTTGTAATTTGTCAGGTGCGGGACAAATTACAAATTTGTTCTACGCGGGCGAATCTGTTTTGTACACTTGAAAGCCAACATTTTGCCCGCACGAAGGACATTTACCCCAGACGGTTTTGTTACCCGCTGCGCCCGCGCGGATGCCGCCCGCGTCCCAATACGAGCGCTCGAATTGGCAGTTGGGACACTTGAGCATCCATTGGCGCGCTTCGGCTTCGATGTTCGCCCGCCACGCGGAGGGCATGATCGAGAGGATGAATTTTTGGAGACTGTTCATAAATTTGTCCTTCTACGCAGAAACAGTCACGAGGGTCTCGACAAGATGATTCAAGGTGGCTTGAGGATTTTCGGTGATGCCGCTGTGAGCGGGCGAGGTTTGAATCAACGTATTGCGCGGCGCGGTGAGCCAGCGAAAACGTTCGGCGCGCGAGAGTTCGCCCAACGCGCCCGCGTCCCCCCCCCCCGCACAAATTTTTGGAATGGCGGCGAGATGTTTTTCCGCTTGCGCCACATCCACCTGCGGCGCAAGCGCGCACAAACGGTGGGCATCAAACGCAAGGCGCGCGTCTAAAAAATTTTGCGCCGCGCAAAATAAAATGACGCCCGCGTTGATAAATTCGCCGCGCGCTTCATGCGGGACGATGCGGATGACGGCGTAATGGAAAGGATAAGACGGGTTCATGCAACCTTAAAGAATTGGCGCGGCGCTTGCAACCGAGAGACGAGAAACGAGAGATAGGCGTCGCGCACAGCGTTTGCGTTTTGGAAGGGCGGTTCGTTTGCGAGCCATGCGTCGGGGATCGCGTTGATGATTTCTTGCAGGCGTTCCGTTGTTAAATGTCCTGCAAGTCCCGCGTCCACGTCTTCCAGTTCCGATGCGAACGGCAGCAAAACGTGATCGCGAAGCGGGGCAAAGCGCGCCTGACTGCGCACCATATAATCGTTTGCCCAATTGTGATGAAAATAAAAAGCCGCGCCGTGATCAATCAACCACAAATCATTTTGCCAACGCAACAGATTCGGATTTTTGACCGTGCGATCCACATTCATTACCAACGCGTCGAACCAAACGATCTGCGAAGCGAGACGCGCATTCACATTTTCGGCGAGGGGATCAAACATCAACGCGCTCGGCAAAATTTCATCGCCAGATTCAAACCCGCGCTCGCTTTCAACAAATCTTGAATTTCGGGATCGCCTTCGGTGTCGCCAAACGCGGCGTCGAGTTCGATGAACGCGAGTTCAGGCATCTTCAACCCAATGGCGCGCGCAATTTCGCCTGCGAATAATTCTGCGACGAGCGCTTTGCGTCCCTGTCCCGCGCCGCGAAATTTTACCACATACAGTTCGCCATCGTTCGCTTCGGCGAGGGCGGGTAGCGAACCACCCTCGCGAAGGGGCGAGACATAGCGCGTGGTTTCAAGTTTTCGCAGCATGAGCATTGACGCGCGTAGAGGCGTTTCGGTGCAGTGTCTCTACGATGATGGGACGAGAGGACGAACTGCCGACAGCTGCTTTTTGATGCCGCGCCCTGCCACCTTCAAATCATATGCGGTTTGGAGATTGAGCCAGTATTCGGGCGCTTGATCAAACGCGCGTCCAAAGAGCAGCGCGAGTTCGGCGGTAACGGGGCGTGTGCCATTTACGATGTGGGAAATCCGCATCGGTGAGACACCGATTTGGCGCGCAAATTCAGATTGGGAAATCTCGAGCTCCTGCAAAATTTCTTGCAGAAATTCGCCTGGATGAATGGGGGGCAATCCGTTTTGGGGGCTCATTTTGTACTCCTCAATGGTAATCCACAATTTCAACCTCAAAGGCATCGCCGTCCTCGAAACGAAAACAGACGCGCCATTGATCATTGATGCGGATACTCCATTGCCCTTTTCGATCTCCTTTTAATACTTCTAAATAGTTGGAGGGGGGATAACGGAGGTCGTCAAGCGTGGTGGCGGCGTGAAGTTGGGTCACGCGCATCACTGCCCGCGTCAAGATCGCAGGCGGCAGCTTGCGCGCTTTACCTGTCGCAAAAAGTTTTTCCGTTTCCGCGTCGGCAAAGGAGCGAATCACGCGGCGAGCATAAACTAGATGTTTATATCTGTCAACGCGTTAGGATTTGGCATTAACGCGCAGCGCGCCCCAGGATTGAAACACGATCGAGAGGATGGACGCGTACACGATCAATTTTTGTCCCGTCGCTTGAATCAGTAATCCTTCGGGCGTGTCGGTGCGCGGACCGAGGCGCATGAGGGCAAAAAAGAGAATGAGCAGCACGGCGAAGGCGATAAAACTGAACGCGTAGATATTTGGGTAGTGGTCGCGTTTCAGAATGACGGGGATGTAGCAGATGACGGCGATGGGAAATAAACCGAACGCGTACAAGACGAATTGCCCATGCGCCGAGCTCAAAACATTCGCGGGGGTGAACGCGACGCCGACGAAACAGATCGCGGAAGCGATGCCGAACATTGAGCCGAGGATGCTCAAGACGCGCGCCCAACGCGGTGTGGGAAAAAATTGCGTGAACGCGAGAAAAAATACGGCGAGAGCTGCGCCTGCAATCGTCAGCGCGCTCGAAAACAGAATCATGGAAAGTGTATTCGGCGCGTTGCTGTGGCTGACGGTGCGTCCGAGATCAGAAAAGAAATTGGTGAAAAACGAATAGCCCGCGTTTTGTGGAATGGCGCGCGTGCCGCCCGCGTAGGTCAGCATCGCAATGATCGTGGTGACGACAAAGATGAGCGACGCGGCAATGACGAATTGGAATGTGGTCTTGCGCCAAACTTGGGACGCAAAGAATGAAACAGATTCCGCGCGTGGCGCGGCGGTAGAAATTGGTGTATCCATTTTTGTTTCTCCTCGTTGACGCTGGATTGCAAATCCAGCGGCGCGCGTTTGGTTCCTTACCACCCGCGCAATTTTTTGGGCGTCACGCGGAGTGGCACTGACCATTGCGCGCTGAATTGCACGGGGGTCATTTTCAAATCCTTGATGATGCTTTGCCGATATTTTTTCGCGTACGCCTTGTGTTTGTACGCGGGCGGCGCGTCGGGGTCATGTGCAGCGGTGCCAAGAAACACAACCACGTCCGCGTCGGCACTGCCCGTGTTGAAATTCAAGGCGACGTTCGGATTGTTGGCGATGTGCGCGAGTTTGTGCGCGGTGGGTTCGGAATAAATTAGAAATGTTTCGCCGTCGTACCAAAACCAGACGGGGCGCGGCTGTGGCGAGCTATCGGAGCCTGTTGTGGTGAGCCAAATTTCTTGCTCGTTCTTGAGGCGGCGTTTTACCTTGCGTCCAAATTTGGTGTTGAGATCGATCATCATTTCCTCGCGTGAAAATTTTGGAGAGGATACCACAGAAATTTGAAATTGCGATCAGGGCTTTTTGACAGGATTAACAGCTCACCTTACGCATGTCATTCTAATATAAGGATAGATGGAAAAGGGTAGCTCCTGTAAAATGGGATTCGGTTCCCCAACCAAATTCCCAACCCAAGGAGCATACCCCAATGAATAATAGCACGCTCTACAAGC
>Ga0247727_10001970_pt1 | contig 47589 bp, 37 predicted proteins | sample WisWelCaveWW1625_FD_202498 | JGI IMG/M metagenome (GOLD analysis project Ga0247727, IMG submission 202498) | Biofilm microbial communities from Wishing Well Cave, Virginia, United States - WW16-25 | ecosystem: Environmental > Aquatic > Deep subsurface > Groundwater > Cave microbial mat | place...
AGAAGATGGCGCAGCGTCCAGAGGAAGAAGGCGTTGGCCGCGCAGTTGGGCGGCAGGTACATCGGGCGACCGTGCCGATCGAGCGGCACGAGGCTCGAGCCCTCGCCGCCGACGAACGTGTCGCGCGACATCCCCTGCGCCAGCTTGCCGTAGAACGAGACGAGCGCGCGGTCGGGCTCGTCGCGCCGCAGGAGCTCTTCGACGAGCCGCAGCGTGTAGAGGTCGTCGACCCCCTTCTCGTTGGCGAAGAGGCCCGAATGCTGGTCGAAGCGGACCATGCCCATGCAGAGGCCGCCGCGCTCGAGCTGCCAGTCGACCATCGCCTTCGTGCGCGGCGAGCCGGGCCCGAAGATGCCGGAGTCGTAGACGTAGGGCGCGATCAGGTTCCAGTAGGCGCCCTCCTTCGTCTGCGTGAGCAGCTCGTAGGGCTGCTCGGCGCCGAAGAGCGCGATCGGGACGAAGGTCGGCGAGACGTCGCTCCGCTCGCTCTTGTCGACCGCGGCGAGCACGTGCTCGCGCAGTCTCGTCGCCGCGGCGTCGTAACGCGACGCGTCCCGGGACTCTCCGAGCTTCCGCAGCACGATCGCGCCGTCGCGCAGCCCGCGCCAGAAGGCGGCGTTGGCGAGGAGGTTGTGCACCTTCGTCGCGATGTCGCCGCAGTAGGCCTGCGCCGGCACCAGCCCGCTCTCCGGCTCGATCCACTCGAGCGCCCGGTCGACCTCGGCGCCCACCCGTTTCCAGTGGTCCCGCGTGAGCGCCGCGTCCCGCTCGAGCTCGTGCTGCCACGCGAGGAGCTGCAGCTTGTAGGAGACGTCGCTCAGCTCGATCCCGCCCTGCAGCGGCCGCACGAGCAGCGGCGCGACGAAGCGGCGCGCGTCCGGGACGCCGAAGAACATGAGCGCGCGCACGGCGTCGGCGCACTCCGCCTCGAAGGTCGTCTCGTAGCTGTTGCCCGCCGAGTAGTTGAGCGTGTCGCCCTGCGCCAGCAGCAGCGTGCCGACGACGAGCGCGCGCCACGCGTCGTCGACCCGCTTCTCGCCGGTCACGATGCGCGCGGACCGGCCGACCACGCCGGTCCACTGCTCGACGCAGCGCGCCCTCGCGCGGTCGTACGCCTCGGGGAGGATGGCGCGAGCGGGACCGCTGGCGCGCGCCACGTCGCGCGTCGCGATCTCGATCTGCCTCGGCTCGCCCGGAAGGACGATCAGCGACGACTCCCGCGCCGCCGCCGGCACGTCGGCGCCGAGCCTTAGGACGATCTCGCACGACGTGGGTCCGACGACCGAGAAGCGGACGTACACGATCGCGTCGTCGCCCGGCGCATCGACGCCCGCGAAGGCCTCCTGTCGGATCGTGGCGCCGCCGCTCTGGTACGAGAGCTCGACAATCGGCAGCCAACCGTCGGCGAGCCGCGGCCCATCGAGCCGGTCGAGGTCTTCGCCGAACGGCTCGACGCCGGCGCTCGCGCCTCCGCCCTGTCCACGCACCAGGAACTCGACCGGCACGAGCGCCGCGTCCCGCCACGTCTCGGTCCCGGCGAGCAGGTTGACGCCGCTGCCATTGCTGACGAAGCGCGCCTTCACGAGCGCGTCCGGCCGGCCGAGCACGATCGGGTAGTGGCGGAAGCGCGTGTTCACGTAGCGAAGCGGCGGCAGCAGGCGGGCGAAGAACTCGAAGCTCGGGCCGTCCGGCTCGCGCAGGCTCGCTTCGCCCCAGACGTCGCGGCCGGCGGCGAGCGCCTGCTCGAGCGTGAGCGCCTCACGGCGCGCCGGGGCGGGCGGAGCGTAGAGCGTCCCCTCGGGGAAGTACTCCGTGAAGAGCGACGCGCGCAGCGGGTGCGTGATGAGCCGCTCGAGCGCGGGGGCGCCGGCGTCCTCCGGCTCGCTGCGGCCCGTGCCGGCGTGCCAGCGACGCGTGCCGCCGACTTCCATCAGTAGTAGTTGCGGCGGCGGCGCGCCTTCAGCCTCGAGGGACGACGCCTTGAGCTCGACCACGACCGGCTTCCCGTCCGCTTCGCGGCGGAACGCCTGCAGCAGCCGACGCTCGAGCGAATAGACCACGACGATCGGGACGCCGCCGAGCTCGTCCTGCACGAATCCCTTCCGATCGAGCTCCTCGAGCGGATAGAGGCGCGCCGCGCCGCCGACGCGGACGACGAACCCCATCCTTTCGAGCATCTCCGGGTCCCAGGCGTAGACGCGGTTGCGCTGCTTCGTGCCGCGCAGCTGGCGGGCGTAGACGGTCGTCTCGGGGTGCTCCGCCTTCCACTGTTCCCAGGTCGTCAGCGAGGAGGGGAGCGGGGAGAGGAGTCGTCCGCGCAGCGCGCCGCTCATCGCCCTCCCCATGCCCTGGACCCACAGCGACTTCGTCTCGGCGTCGTAGACGACGGCGGAACTGCGGTAGAGCGACCGCTGATTCCCGAACGTGAGGAGACGGTCGTCGACCTTGCGCGAGTAGACGACCGAGGCCTGGCAGACGACGCACCAGGTGACGGCGATCGCCGCGTCGCCGAGCGTGTCGTTCAGAACCTCGGCGACCGACACGGTGCGGAGCGGATAGGCGCGCGCCTCCTCGCCGGACGCGACCCCGATCACCAGCTCGTCGTCGCGCAAGGCCTGCGCGTCGGCGCCTCCGGGTCGGAGCAGCTCGGCCGGAGCGACGGTGATCGGCGCGGTCGGCGTGCCCTCGAACATCAGCTCGGCGAGGAACTGCTTCTCGGCCTCGTCGGCCTGCGCGAGCGCAACGACCGCAAGCGCGCGCAGAAGCAAAGGGGGAAACACCCCGAGCGGGCTCAAACAACTCTCCTCATCAACTCTCCTTAGAACTCTCCTTAGGGCGCGCAAGGCGCGCGGCCGATCCTAGCCGTGTGACGGCGCGACCCGCTGCACGCCTAGGGGTTCGGGCACGTCGTCCGGAACGGGGGGTCACGACGAGCATGCGATCGGAACGACTCGTACGCGCGTGGCGTCTCGTGCTCGCCTGGGGAACGCCGATCGTCATCGGGCTCCTGATCGCCTGCGCCGCCTGAAGTCGCGCGGCCGCGCACTCCAAGGCGAATGCGATCGCGCGTAGCATCGCGCCGATGGTGCGATCGCGGACGATCCTTCTCGGCCTGCTGTTGCTCGCGGCCTGCTCGTCGCCGCCGCCGAAGCCGGCGCCCTTCGACCCGCGCGCCGAGCTCGAGCGCCATCACGACGAGTACTGGGCCCACCTTGCGTCGACCTACGACCGCGACGGCGACGGATCGGTCGCGCGCGGCGAGTACGGGCGCGGTGAGGACTCCTTCGCGCGGCTCGACCGCGACCACGACGGCGCCGTCACTCGCGCCGACTTCGACCGCGACCTCGTGCTGCCGCCCGACCTGGTCGCGCCGATCCTGATCGTGCGCAGCGCGGCGGGGCCGGCGGCGACGTCGGTGACGCTCGCCGACGCGCTCGCGGCCGTGATGGTGATGGACGCGAGCGGCGACGGCCGCGTCGCTCGCAACGAGTTCCAGGCTGCTTCGCCGACGGGGATGGTCGGCATCGATCGGTTCGGGACGCTGCTCGCCGGAATGGACGCCGACCACGATCGGCTGCTCTCCTCCCCCGAGATCGAGCAGTGGCTCGCGCGCCGCGACGTCGACGGAGACGGCGCGCTGGCGATCCGCGAGCGGGCGACCGCCGGGCCGGCGCCGCTCGAGGGGTATCTCGAGCCGGCGGCTCGCGTGGCCGCTCCCGACTTCGCCGCGACCTCGGCGGCGGACGGGAGCCCGGTCACGCTCTCGTCGCTCGTCGGCCGCAAGCCGATCGCCCTCATCTTCGGCAGCTTCACCTGAGGACCGTTCTCGCGTTCAGCCGGTCGGCTGAAGGAGCTGTGGCAGGCGCACCGAGGAGAGGTCGAGTTCCTCGTCGTCTACATCCGCGAGGCGCACGCGCTCGACTCGCCGTGGCCGATGGCGACGCCCGACGGCACCGTCGTCGAGGAGCCGCAGACCCTGGGCGAGCGGTCCGACTGCGCAAAGCACTGCATGCGCGCGCTCGACCTCGCGCCGATGGTGGCCGTCGTCGACGACCTCGGCGACGCGGCGAACCTCGCCTACGAGGCGTGGCCCGATCGGCTGCTGCTCGTCGATCGGGCCGGCCGCGTCGCCTTCCGCTCGCCGCCGGGACCGTACGGCTTCCAGCCGGACGAGCTCGAGAAGGCGATCGTCGCGGAGCTGGCGCGCGAGCGCGCAGCGGGCCCGTGAGCGGAGCGGCGGCTTGCCCGACGAGTCGCGCTTCCTGCAGGACCTTCGCCGCGAGCCGGGCGAGCTGCGGGCGATCCTCGCCCGGCTGCTCGGGCCGCAGCGCGAGTCGCTCGACGAAGCGGTGAAGCTGCTGCGAGCGGCGCCGATGGCGTGGATCGCCGGGATGGGGTCGAGCTTCCACGGCGGCCACGCTGTCCAGGCGTTCTTCGACGCGGCGGGACGGCCGGCGCGAAACGCGGACGCGGGCGAGCTCCTCCATTTCGTCGAGCTGCCGAAGGAGAGCACGCTGCTCCTGCTCTCGCGCAGCGGCAGGAGCGTCGAGGTCGTCGAGCTGCTGAAGAAGGCGCGCCCCGGCGGCGCGACGGTGATCGGCGTGACCAACGACGCGGAGTCGCCGCTGGCGAAGGAGAGCCGCGTCGTGCTCCTGCTCGGCGCTCCGTTCGACTTCAACGTCTCGGTCACGATGTACAGCGGGGTCGCGCTCGCCGGAGCGCTCGCGGCCGCGATGGCGGTCGGCGCGTGGCGCGACGAGCTCGCGGCGGCGCTCGACGGCGCGCTTGCCGACGCAGAGCGTCGCCTCGCCGGCTGGAGCGCCGCGATCGCGGCGAGCGCCGCGAATGCCGCAAATGCCGCAAATGATTGGTCCGCGCGCGACGCCACGACGATCCTCCTCGCGCGCGGAGCCGGACTCGCCGCGGCGCTCGAGACTCGACAGCTCTTCGAGGAGGCGACGAAGTACCCGGCGACCGCCCTCTCGACCGGCGCCTTCCGCCACGGACCGAACGAGGTCGTGCGCCCCGGCTGCCGCGTCATCCTGTGGCTTCCCGAGCAACCGCGGCTGCGCGCGCTCGACCTCGCGCTCGCCGCCGACCTGCGCAAGGCGGGCGCGAAGGTGGCGCTCGTCGGCGCGGAGCTCCCGCACGGCTCTGCCGATCTCCTGCTCGAGCTGCCTCCCGCCTCGATCGTCCCGCCCGGCTGGCAGTTCCTCGTCGAGCTCATGCCGGCGCGCCTCCTCGTGGAAGCGACCGCGCGCGCGCGCGGCGTCGACTGCGATCGATTCGACTTCTGCCCGTTCGTCGTCGCGCGCGAGGAAGGGCTGGGGGACGGCCACGGCGGCGGGTGACGGACACCGCCGCGAGCGGGCGTCACTCGTCGACGAGGTCGATCTCCTCGCGGGCGCGCTGCACGAGGTCGCGGAATCTGGCGCGGACCGGCTCCTCGAGGCGATCGGCGTAGGACTCGTCGAGCGAGTTGGCGCGAATGAGGGCAATGGCGTCGCCGAAGTCCTTCAGTCGCCGGCCCCACTCGCCGGCGGCGATCTTGAGGGTGAGAAGATGCGGCAGCGTCGCGTAGTTGACGCCATCCTTGCGCGTCCCGTACTCCGATCCGCATGGATCGGGAAACTGCACCGGGCTCTCCGAGGAGCCGGCCTTCTCACCGGAAGCGATGACGTCGACGTTCACTCGAAAGACCGTGTTCTTGAGACCCTTGCGTCCTCCTTTGGCGCGCGGGACCAATCCGCGGCCGACGAGCCGCTCGTGGATGAGATCGAGGCCCTCACGAGTGGTGACGATGTCGATGTCCTCGGTGTGCCGGACGAATCCGTGCACTCGCATGGCCAGGGCGCCGATCACGGCGAACGGAATCCCCTCGCGGCCGCACTCGTCCCGAAGCCAGACCACAGCTTTCTGCAGATCCTGTTCGTGCATGGCGTCCCGCCCCAGCGCCTCGATGAGGCTCGGTTCGCCATCAGGGACGTACGGGTCGGCCATCGGTGACGTCTCGCCGCGGACGTGGCGCCATGAAACTAGCGCGTTCCAGTACCGCGGCGGTTAGATCAGGAAAGAAGACGGCGGCGGCGCGATGATGGTCGAAGGAGGGGCGGCGATGTCGGGCTCGACCATCGGGCGAGGGGCCGGCCGCGTCGCCGGCGCGGGGGCGCTCGCTGCCGCGCTCGCGCTCTCCGCCTGCACGTCGGGCGGCGGGCGGTTCGCGGTCGGCGGCCACCTGACCGGGCGCAACTACTCCTACGCCGTCTACGACTCGGCCGACGCGCTGCTGCACACGCCGATCGACCCCCTGCGGCGCGAGATCGAGGACCGCCGGACGATGAGCATCCGGCCGATCACGGACGTCTTCGTGATCGCGCACGGCTGGAACTTCACGGTCGAGGAGTCCTTCGAGCTCTACGAGGGCTACCGCCACTCGCTCGAGCCGATGCTCGACCTGATCCACGCACACGATCCGAAGTTCGATCCCTACTTCATCTTCGTCGTCTGGAGCTCGGTGTCGCGGCCGGTGACCGACTCGGTCCGATCGGTGCTGCCGTGGACGCCGCCCGCATGGCTCGACGCAACGGCGCGGGCGATCGACACGCTCGCCTTCCACCTGCCGAGCAACTGGGGCGAGTCGCAGGACGCCGTCCGCATCGCGCTCGGGCAGCCGACGCGCTGGAACGAGTTCCGGCCCGACCCCGCGGCGCCCCCCGAATACGCGACCGCGATCGAGCGGGGGCTGCGCGCCGCCGAAAAGCGCGGGTTCCACGGCTTCCAGGCGCCGCTCTCGGTGCTGCTCGACGAGCTGATCGCCATTCGCGGCGAGGGAGACGCGGGCGCCACGCCACGGCTCCACGTCGTGGGACACAGCTTCGGCGGCAAGCTCGCGTCGCTCGCGGCGTTCGACGCGGTGCAGCGCCGCCTCGCCAACGAGCTCGTGGGCGGCGTCGCCTCCGCGGCCTCGCCCGCCGCGCTGATCGACTCGTTGATCGTGATCAACCCGGCGATGCAGCTCTCCGAGATGTTCTGGGAGCTGCCGCTCACGCTCACCGACCTGCAGGCGGCCGCGCTGCGCGGCAGGGACGTGCTGCGCGACACGACGCGTTTCGAGTCGCCGTCGCTGCGCTTCGACGTGGTCGCGCGGCGGATCGGGACCAAGGCGCTGCTCTACAGCCGGCACGACAGCGCGAACGGCTGGCTCTTCGCGGTCGGCGACCTGATCCTCGATCACGACGCGGTCTCGGCGGCGCAGCAGGAGATCCTCTACTGGCGGCCGCTCGACGAGCTCGTCTATGGCGATGACGAGCGCTCGACGCTCGGGCAGGTGGCGGCGGCACCCTTCGCGCTCGTCTACGGGACGCTGCAGCTCGCGGTGCGAGCGAGCTACGGGCTGCTCGGCACCGTCTTCTCCGACCTGAGCGCCGTGGTCGACGGGCCGATCACGCAGTGCCGCGAGATCGGCGAGGACTGGCCGCACGCGGGAGAGATGGCGCTCGACGTCCTCGGATTGCCGCTCTCGCCGCTCACCGTGCAGCGCAGCTGCGGGAACCAGGGGCTGCGCCACGTCCGTTCCGCCGCGAGCCTGATCGACCCTTTCACGTGGCTCGACGGGCAGGCCGCGCGCTTCCTCGAGGAATCGACGCGGCTCTCGCCCGAGGTGTTCCTCGCCGCGACGAGCGAGCCCGGCGCCCGCGTCGACCTGCCGGGCGACCGCTTCCTCGTCTGCGACGCGCGCGACGTCTTCAACGGCGCGCTCGCGCAGTCGAAGCGGTTCGGCCCGCTCCTGAACTTCGTGCCGCCCGGCGCCCACGGCGACATCCGCTCCATGGACCGGGTGGCCGACCCGGGCGATCCCGATGCCGCCCACCCCGACGGGCTCGAGAAGCGGCTGCGCACCTTCCTCTTCGTCTACACGGTGACCCGCGGGGCGCGGCCGCCGCCGTGAGGTCTTGACGGTCGGGCCTACACCTTCTACGGTTGTAGAAGCTCGACGCCGCCGCGACGCGTGCACCATGCGGGACGCGGCCCGCCGTCGATCCGTCGAGGAAGGAGCGCCGCGGCCGATGCAGCTCACCGACGCCGAGTGGCGGATCATGACCTGCCTCTGGAGCGCGGCACCGGCGAGCGCGCGCGAAGTGATCGACCGCCTCGGCGACGAGGCCGAGTGGGCCTACAGCACCGTGAAGACGATGCTCACGCGGCTCGCCGAGAAAGGCGCCGTGAAGGAGAGCAGCCTCGACGGCGCCGCCGTCTACGAGCCGCAGGTCACGCAGCGTGACGCGCGCCGCCACGCGGTGCGCGTCCTGATCGAGCGCGCGTTCGGCGGCACCTACGGCGCCTTCGTCCACCATCTCGTCGCCGACGAGAAGCTCCCGGCGCGCGATCGCACGCGGCTGAAGGAGCTGCTCGCCGAGCACGATCGGAGAAAGAAGGCGTGAGCCTTCGTCTCGATGAGCTCGCCGCGGCGTGGGCCGAGTGGGCGGGGCCGCGGGCGCTGCAGTTCGCCGCGCTCGCGACCGTCGTCCTCGTCGTCGATCGTGCGCTGCTGAGGCGAGCGTGGCCGCGACCGCGGCTCGCGCTGCACGCCGTCGCGCTGCTCATGCTCGCGCTGCCGCCGCTGCCGGCGCCTGCCGCGGCGCCCTGGAGCGCGCTCGTGCAGGTCGCGGCACCCGCCGCGCCGGATTCGCCTGCGGCCGCGCTGCTCCCGGCCGCCTTCGTCGCGTGGCTCGCGGTCGCGCTGATCCTCGGCGCCGGGATGCTCGTCGTTCATCGGCGGGCGCGCGTCCGCGCTCTCGCCGCCGATCGCGGCGCTCCCGCCGAGCTGCGCGCTCGCGTCGCGAAGCTCGCCCGGTCGCTGCGGCTCCGTCGCACGCCCGAGATCGTCGTGCTTTCGGCGCTTCGATCGCCGGCGGTCGTCGGCGCCGTCCGGCCGCTCCTTGCGATCCCGCAGTCCTTCGCCGCCGCCGGGCGCGCGCGCGAGCTCGACCACGCCCTCGTCCACGAGCTGCTGCATGTGAAGCGCGGCGACATGTGGGCCGCGGCCGTCGCGCGTCTCGTCGCTGTCGCGTGGTGGTTCCATCCGCTCGCGTGGGTCGTCGCGCGGCGAGCGGCGGCGCTGCGCGAGCTCGCGTGCGACGACGACGCGGTCGGCTGGCTGCGCGGGAGCGCGCACGAGTATCGATCGACGCTCCTCGAGCAGGCTCGCGTGTTCGTCGCCGGCGAGGCGCCGCCACGCCCACGGCTCGCCGGCGCGGTCGGCTTCCTCGCGGCCCAGAGCTCGATCGTGGCGCGCCTCGAGTGGCTCGCGCGTCCGCGCACGCGCCGCCCGCGGCTCGAGCGCTCCGCGACGTGGCTCGCGGCGGCGGCGCTCGCGCTCGCGGCATGGCCGACCGCGGCCGCCGACCATGGCGGGCATCGCGGCGCTCGCGCTCCCGACTCCGGAGCGACCGCCGACGAGTCGCTCCGCGCCGCGGCGCTCGACGTCGTGCACGCCGCCCTCTCGCCGCAGCGGCCGCCCGGCTGCCTGCGGCTCCAGAATGCCGTGACCTATCTCGCGCGTGCCGGCGTCGTCTCGCCGGAGCGCGCGGCGAACTGAACGCCCTCTTCTCTCCAGGAACATGAGGACCCTGCCATGAACTCGAGCCACGTTGTCGCCTTCGTCGCCGGAGCCGCGCTTTGCGCCGCGGCGATGCCGTGGGCCGCACCCGCGGCCGCGACTCAGCAGGAGCCGCCACAGATGTCGGAAGAGATGAAGAAGATGTTCGAGCAGGCCAGGCAGTTCACCGAGCCGAGCGAGGCGCACCAGAAGCTCGCCGACTACCTCGGCACGTGGGACTGCGAGTGGAAGACGGCGATGGGGCCCGGCCCGATGTCGACCGTCGGTAAGAGCAAGGCGGTGACCTCCTGGCTCATCGAGGGCCGCTTCACCATGACGGAGCTCTCCGGGACCTTCATGGAGCAGCCGTTCAAGGCGTTCGGCATCGCCGGCTACGACAACTTCAAGAAAGCCTACGTCCGGACCACGATCGACGGCATGAACACCTTCATGCTGAGCGCGCAGGGCAAGCTCGCGCAGGACGGCAAGACGATGATCTACTACGGCACGATGGACGAGTACCTGACCGGCGAGAACGACAAGATGGTGAAGTACGTGCTGCGCTGGAAGGACGCCGACCACTTCGTCGAGGAGGTCCACGACCTGGCGATCGGCGAGGAGAACACGAAGGTCATGGAGCTCGCGTTCTCGCGCGCGAAGCCATGAAGACGAGCCGAACCGACGCGAAAGTCGCCAACGGCGAGCTCTACGACGTCGGCGAATACGTCGACGGCCGGAAGGCGGGGACCTGGCGCATCTGCGACGCGCGCGGCAACCTGAGCCGGACGAAGACCCATCGAGACGCGAAGTCATGAGCATCGAGTTCACGACCGAGATCCGCTGCCCGCCGAAGCAGCTCTGGCCCTGGCTCACCGAGCCGGAGCGCATGAAGCGATGGATGAAGGGGCTCGTCAGCATCGAGCCGGTCGACTCGTCGCCGATGCGCGTCGGCGCGCGCGCGAAGATGACCATCAAGGAGGGCAGGAAGGAAGTCGTCTACGACGAGCAGGTCCTCGAGTGGGAACCGATGCGGCGCGTTCTCGTCTCGCTCACGGCTCCCCACTGCCGCGGCGTCGAGATCGTCACGGGCAATCGGCTCGAGGACCTCGGGAACGCCACCCGCCTGCACTACACCTGCGAGTTCCGATCGACGAGCACGCTCTTCAAGCTGCTCGGATGGCTCTTCAGCCTCTTCGCGAGGATGCAGGCGAAGAGCTTCCTGAAGTCGCTCAAGCGGCTGGCGGAGATTACAACCGCTTGAAGAAGTCCTCCGAGTCGTCGATCTCGCTCAGGAAGCGCTTGAACTCGCTCTTGCTCTCCTCGTCGATCCGCGCGCCTTCGCCGGAGCGTCCGGGGCCGAGGATGCGGTCGACGACCTCGTTCGGGACGTAGACCTCGCCCGACAGCTCCTTGTCGAGGACGACCTCCTCGAGCTCGACGAGCCCGTGCTTCACGAGCAGCGACTTTTGCCCGAAGAGCTTGCGTCGCCGCACCAGGTCCTCTTCCGTCCGCGACACGAGCTTCAGCAGGTCGGCCGCGTCGACGTAGGGCGTCCCCTGCGTCAGCTCCTGGAAGACGAGCGTGACGAGGATCACCACATGCTCGAGATCGAGCCCGAGCTCCTCCTGCAGCTTGACCAGCGGGAACTTCGCGGCGTTCGGGGTGGCGGCGAGGCGCGCCTTGACGTGCTCCTGGAAGCGCGGGATCTGGCGATGGAGCAGCGTGAGCGACTCGGGGAGCGTGTCGTCGTCGAGCTCGTCGGTGTAGTCGAAGTGGAAGAGCTTCGCCGCGCGCTTCTGGAAGAGGCGAGCGAGCCGGCGCAGGTCGGCGAGGTGCTCGAGGTGGTTGCGGTAGGGCTTGTGTTCCGAGTCGGCGGTCGAGCTCTCCGCCCGCCGCTCGCGCCGCGGCCGCATCGCCCGCAGGAGGATCCGGAACGCCCGGTCGGAGAGGCGGTAACGGAGGTCGAGAAGCTCGGCGTCGCCCTCGGCGCCCTGGAGCTCCGGCACGACCACGCCCGCCGCGAGCAGCCGCGACTCCGGCGAGAGCAGCCGCACGCCTTCGAGCAGCGCGAAGGAGCCTTCGAACAGCACGCCGAGGAGCTCGCGCCCCTTGATCGCCGTGTCGTCGCTCGAGAGGCGGCGCTTCAGGAGCTCGAGCATCAGGAGCACGTGCTCCTTCCCGAGCCGGTAGCGCCGCAGCAGGAGCTGCAGCGGGCCGCTCCCCTCGAACTCCTTCAGCAGCCTGCCGACGTGCGCCAGCTTCTCGCGCGCGCGGCGCGAGAGCGCCCGGTCCTCGGACGTCCGGAGGGCGAGCTCGCGCTGGCTGCGGCGGATGTCGCCGATCTCGTCGGCGAGATCGAGCAGCCGCTTGAGGAGGACGCGGTCGTGGCGAGGATTCATGGCACCGACCCTTGGTTTCGGGAGGCCGCCGGAATCTACTAGTAGTTGTCGTCCTTGGCAGGTCCTTCGGCGGAAGAGGCGGCGTTCGATGAGGTCGTTCCGCGGCGCGGAGGCGTTGCGGCGCCGCGGCGGGCGCGCCCCCGGGAGCAGGCTCGATGGGGTCGAGGGGAATGGTGATCGCCGGCGCCGACTTCGGCTCGAACAAGACCGGCTACATCGTCGCCGCGTGCGTCGGCCGCGAGCTTAGGCCGCTCGAGCGCGAGAGCCGCTTCACGCGCCTCGCCGAGGGCCTCCACGAGAGCGGCCGCATCAACGGCGAGGCGGTCGTGCGGACGCTCCTCTGGTGCGAGGAGATGCGCAAGCGGCTGAAGAGGCACGGCGTCCGTCGCTTCCGCGCCGTCGGCACCGAGGCACTGCGCCGCGCGAGCAACCGGCAGGAGGTGCTCGGGTTGATCGAGGACGTGCTCGGCTGGCCGGTCGAGATCCTCCCCGGCGCGGAGGAAGGCCGGCTCACGTTCCGCGGCGTGCGGCTCGGTTACCCGAACGGCCCGCTCGCCATCATCGACGTCGGCGGCGGCTCGACCGAGATCTGCATCGGCGGCGATCCGCCGGCGCGCGGCGACGAGAAGATCCGCGTGCTCAGCACGAAGGCCGGCGCGGTCGTGCTCACGGAACGCCACGGCGAGGAGTGGGACGCGCTCTTGCGCGCCGCTCGCGCCGAGCTGCGCCGCTTCGCTCCGAAAGGCGAGCTCCCCGGGCTGCTCACCGTTCTTGGGGGAACGGGCGCCAACCTGACGATGATGGACCTGGGCGAGCACGACCTGAGGGACGACCACATCGAGGGCCACGTCATCGAGCGCAAGCGACTGCAGCAACTGCGCAAGCGGACCGCGGCGATGTCGCCGAAGCAGCGCACCGTGAAGCTCGGACTGCCGCCGCAGCGCGCCGACATCCAGATGGCGGGACTGGCGATCCTCGAAGCCGCGCTCGATCACCTCGGGATCCGGGCCGTGCGGACGTCGCGGTACGCGCTGCGCCACGGGGTGCTGCGCTCGATCGCGCCGAGGAGACGGTGATCCGATGGAAGTCGGCGGTCCGGCCAGCCGCAGGCAGGGATTCCTCGCGCGCTTCCCGTGGCGCGCCCTGCTCGCGCTCGCCCTGCTGCTGACGGCCGTGCGCGTCTTCCTCTGCACGACGCTGCGCGTGCCGAGCGGATCGATGGAGCCGACCCTCCACGGCGACGAGGCGATCGGCGACGAGCTCCTGATCTTCAAGCCCTACTACCGCCTCTTCACGCCCGGACGATTCGACCTCGTCGTCTTCGAGCGCAAGGGGCAGGACGTGAAGAGCGACGATCGCATCGCCGTGAAGCGGGTCGCCGCCACCGGCGGCGAGTCGATCCGGATCGACGACGGCGACCTCTTCGTCACGCCTGCGCGCGGCGTCGAGCGCCGGATCGTCAAGCCCTACGACCAGTTCCGCGGGATGCTCGTCCCGCTCTGGCGCGAGCCGTTCGACGCGGGCGCGAGCGGGCGGCTCCTGGCGCGCGATCCTGGCCGGGTGACGCACGAGCGCGGCGCGGTCGTGCTCGCCGGCGCGATGGACGAGCGCGACGAGGCGGTGCTCGAGCTCGCGGCCGACGCGGTGCGCTTCGACGACGGCTGGCTCGACGAGCGCGGCGTCGTGCACGAAGGGAAGGAGGCCGTGCGCGACGTCCTCTTCGAGCTCGAAGTCGAGCCGAAGGACGCCACGCTCTGCCTCATCTTCGAGTTCACGGTCGGCAACGACCGGTTCGAGTTCACGCTGACGCCGCGGATGCCGGGTCACGCGGTCGAGATCACCGGCTCGAGCGTCGGCGACGACACGACGCTCACCGCGTCGGCGCGCATCCGCTACGTCGAGCCCGGCACGAAGCACCGCCTCGAGTTCTGGCACGTCGACCGGCAGGTCGGCTTCGCGCTCGACGAGAGCGTCGAGCTCGAGAGGCCGGTGCCCGGCGATGCGCGCGTCCTCTCGCTCGCGGGCGAGGTGAACACCGTCCGGCTGCGCGCGCACCGCGGAGCCGCGCGCATCACCCGGTTCGAGGCGTGGCGCGACCTGCACTCGAGCGACCGCGACGCGACCAACGCGCGGCGCAGCGACGCGTTCGACGTGCCCGAAGGGGAGCTCTTCGTGCTCGGCGACTCGAGCTTCGCCTCGGTCGACAGCCGACAGTTCGGCTCGATCCCGCTCGCCGACGTCGTCGGCGCGCCGCTCGTCGTGAGTGCTCCCCTCCGGCGGTTGCGCTGGCTTCGTTGACGACGACCCAAGTCGTTGTCGGAGAAGAGCTTGGACGCGCGAGTTGGCGCCGGGAGCGGGCGACTGATCGGGCCGATTCTTCCCGACGCGAAACTCGTCGCAGCGTGCGCGGGTTGGAACGCGCTCGATGAGGTCGGCCGAGGCGACGCAGCAGGCGAAGAGAGTGGCTCCCGACGCGGATCCGGGCCGGGCATGGATGCTCGACTACCAGCGCGGCGACGACGCCGCGTTCCGCCGCATCGTGGTGCACTTCGGCGAGCGGATCGCCGCCTTCTTCCGCCGCGCCGGCGCCGACTCGACCACGGCCGAGGACCTCGCGCAGGAGGCGTTCCTGCGGATCGCGCGCGCGCGCGACCGCTACGAGCCGACGGCGAAGTTCACCACGTGGCTGCACCGCATCCTCCACCGGATGGCGATGAACGAAGGGACGCGCAACCGCTGGCGCCGCGCGCTGCCGTTTCGGGCGTCGCGCGGCCGCGACGACCGCGAGCCTGGGTTGCCCGAGCTCAGCGACGAGCCGCGCTTCGATCCCGCCGAGGCGGTCTCGCTCGCCGAGCTCAAGGAGCGCGTGCGCGCCGCCGTCGCCGATCTCCCCGAGCCGCAGCGCACCGCGCTGCTGCTCCACCGCTTCGAAGGCTGTTCCTACGAGCAGGTCGGCGCGACGCTCGACCTCTCGCTGCCCGCCGTGAAGTCGCTCCTGTTCCGAGCGCGGGAGAACGTGAAGCAGCGGCTGCTGCCGCTCCTGCGCGAGGAGGTTCCCGATGGACTGCAATGAGGTCCGACCGAAACTGATCGAGCTCGCCGACGGCGCGCTCGACGACACGACCGCGGCCGCGTGCCGCGTCCATCTCGACGGCTGCGAGCGGTGCGCCCGCGAGCTCGAGCTCGAGCGGCGCGCGTGGCGCGCGCTCGGCGCGATCGATCACGACGAGCATGGCCTCGGGCGCGAGCGGCTCGAGCGGATGGCCGAGGCGGCGCTCGCGGGCGCCGCGGCCACGCCGGCGGCCGCGCCGTCGCGCCGGTTCGTGCAGCTCGCGGCCGCGGCGGCGGTCGTGCTCGCCGTGACGCTCGGCGCCCGCTTCGCGCTGCGGCGGGACGATGGAACACAGCCGGGACCACCGCTTGGCCCGCCACCCGGCCCGATGGTCTGCGCGCCGTCGCTGCTCGACGACCCCGAGTTCGTGACCAATTTCGACGTGATCTGCGACCTGCCCGACCTCGTCGCCGACGGCGACTGCCTCGACGCCGATGACGACGTCCTGGCGCTGCAGGCGCTGGAAGGAGCATGAACGTGACCCCTCTCGCATTGATCCTCTGCTCGTGGCTCGCCTGCGTGACGGCGCCACTCTCTCCCCCCGCGCGCGCGCAGGCGACGCCCGAGCCCAAGAACGACGCGCAGTCGGTGCGCGACCGCTTCAACGAGCTCTCGGAAGAGGAGCAGCGCCGAGTGCTCGAGAGCTACGAGCGCTGGAAGAAGCTCCCGCAGGACGAGCGGCAGCTCATGAAGCGGCGCTTCGAGCGGCTCGACACCGAGCGCCGCCGCACTCAGGAGTCGCTCGACGACGACGACCGCGGCCGGCTCGACCGGCTTCGCGATCCCGAGCGGCGCCGCGAGCTCACCCGTCGCGCCAAGGACGCGCTGCGCGAGCGGTTCGACCGGCTCCCGCCCGACCTGCGTCGCAGGATCGAGCACGACCTCAAGTCGCTCCCGCCGCAGGAGCGCGCGCAGCGCGTGAAGCAGTTCGTGAAGCAGCACGTCGAGAAGGCGATCGTCGAGCGGCTCGACCGAAAGGTCGAGAGCGGCGAGCTGCCGCGCGAGGCGGTCGACGAGCTCCGCCGCCAGTCGCAGCAGGAGAAGGACGACCCGCCGGGCGCGCGCCTCGAGCTCCTCCGCCGCCTCATCGTCGACCACCCCGACGCCTTCCACCTCACCCCCGACCAGGTCGAGCGCATCAAGAAGGAGCACGACGCCGGCTTCAGCCTCCACCTCCTCGAGCGGCTGCGCCACCGCGGCAAGCCGCAGGGCGAGCGGCCGCGGCCGCCGCGCGACGGAGCACGGCCGAGGGGAATCTGAACCTGCGCTGAACCCGTCGCCTGACGCGCGGGCATTCTTGGGAGCGCATGCCCGCTCCCAACGGTGTCCCGCGCGCTGAAGGATCGTTCGATCCGGACGATCTCGTTCGACACGGTCGCTTCGTGAAGTCGCTCGCGCGTGAGCTTGCGCGCGACGAGGACGAGGCCGATGAGCTCGCCGCGAGAACGATGGCGGCGGCGGTCGAGCGGCGGCCGGCGACCGGGCCGGGACTGCGCGCCTGGCTGCGCAGCGTCGTCGGCCGGCTCTTCCTGCGCGAGCGGCGCGACGCGGAGAGGCGCAGCCGCCGCGAGATCTCCTCGATCGAGGCGAGCGGCGCTCGCGGTGCGACGGTTCCCGCGACCGTCGACCTCGTCGCGCGCATCGAGCTCGAGCACGAGATCGCCGCCGCGTTCGCCCGGCTCGACGAGCCCTACAAGACCACGCTCTTCCTCCGCTTCTTCGACGACGCTTCGCCGTCGCAGATCGCCGCCCGCACGGGCGTTCCGGTCGAGACCGTGAAGACGCGCCTCAAGCGCGGGCTCGCTCGGCTTCGCGGCACGCTCGACGAGAAGCACGAGCAGCGACGCGATGGTTGGCGCGCGGTCGCGATCGCGCTCGTGGCGAAGGGAGGGGGAGTCATGGTGGCGACGACCAAGACGAAGCTGGCGATCGCGGCGACGATCGCGCTCCTGCTCGCGGGCGGCGCGACGTGGCGGGAGCTCGCGACAAAGCGATCGGGCGAAACGAGCACGAACGCTGGGACGCCCGCGGTGGCGACGGTCGATGCGCCCACGACCTCGTCCTCGGATGGATCTCCGGCGACGCCGGTCGCCGAGCGGGTCGCCGAGTCACTCTCCGAGCGTTTGCTCCCATTCGCGTCGGGCGTCGTCGTGGACGAAGCGGGCGCCCCCATCGCGGACGTCGCGGTCGCCGCCAGCCGGCTCATCGAGCCCGAGCACGGGAAGTTCACGCACATGCCGCTCGACTTCCCGATGGCGGACCGCGACCTTCTTGCGCTCAGCGACGCGAGCGGCCGGTTCGAGGTGCGGGCGCTCGTGGACGACGTCGTCTCGCTCTACTTCGTGAAGAGCGGACGCGCGACGGCGGAATGGAGCGGCTTCTCCGCGGATCGAGCGGAGAACCAGGATCGTCGGATCGTGCTCGCGCCGGGCGTCCGCATCGCTGGATGCGTGCAGGATTCGGAAGGCCGAGCGATTCCTCGCGCCTTCGTGAGCGTCAACGCCGCATCGGCAACCTCGGAGAAGCGCGTTGCCCGGCACCTCGCGACGTCGCCGGAATACAGCGCGATGGTCGGGTGGGAGACGCAGAGGATCACGGTCGATGAGGACGGCTTCTTCGAGCTGACGTCGATTCCGGCGCGGCCGTTCTGGTTCTGGTGCTTCGCCGACGGCTACGACCTCGTGACGTTGGGCGACAGCGGTCTCAGCGATCCAGTGGGCGTGACGCTGACGCGCCACGGAGTGATCCTCGACGTCGCCGACGCCGAGACGAAGGAGCCGCTGGTCGACGCGCGGGCGATCGTCCTCTTCGCGGACACGGGTGAGATCGCGGATCACGTCGTCCCGTCCCGCGAGGAGCCGATCTCGCAATGTTTCTTCCAGCAGTCGGTGCCCGGCCGGCTTGTCGTCTGGAAGGAGACGTTCGATCGTCTGCGTGGGCGCCGAAACGGTCGGGCGGTCGAAGCGATCCTCCACGTGCTCGCGCCGGGGCACCGATCCGCGGATCTCCGCGTCTCGGTGAACGACGACGAGCCGGATCACCTGCAAGTCGCGCTCGCGCGCGGCGAGGATGCACCCACGCTCGAAGGCCGCGTGGTCGGTGCTGAACAAGCGCGCATCGCTCTGCGCTTCAATCCTCCGCAAATCCAAGACAGCTCTGCTCAGAACCATCCGCCGCTCGCGATCTCCGACACCGACGCCGACGGCCGCTTTCATTTCAGCGAGGTTCCCGCGGGCGGGTACACGCTCTACGCGAGCGCTGCCGGCCGCACGCCGCGCTGGCTCGACGTGCAGGTGCCGGCACACGACGTGACCATCGCGCTGGCGCCCGCGGCGCGGCTCGAAGTGCACGTCGTGAACCGCGCAGGCGTTGCTCAAGGCGACGTGACCGTGCACGTGCAGTCGGCGGACGATCGGCGAGCGTGGTCGAAACACACGGACGCGGCCGGAGACGCGACGCTCGAGGAGCTGCCGGACGGAAATCTCTACGTCATCGCGGTGCCCGGCCTCTACTACTCCTCGTTCTCCGACGTCACGCACACGGTCGATCGCCGATCGCTCGTGGAGGCCGACGCCGTAGTGCTAACTCCAGGAGAGCGCCGACAGATCGAGCGGCGCGTTCCGGAGCGGGTGCCCGTCGTCGTCCGTGCGCGACACTCCGATGACTCGTCGGTCGCAGGCGTGGAGATCCTGCTGCGCGGACTCGTGCGCGGACTCGATGGAGTCGACGCGCACTCGGAGTCGGGCGGGCTCTGGTTCAAGACGTTCGTCACCGACGCGCGCGGCGAGGTCCGTCTCGACGCCTATCCCGGCACCTACCAGATCGACGTGCGCGCGTCCGGTCGAACGGTGATGCGCGAGCTCGAAGTGCCGGCCGACGGAGGCACGGTCGAACTGCTCGTTCCGGACGAGAAGGGAACGGCGACGGTGCGCGGCCGCGTCACGGAGCTCGGACACCCCGACGTTCCCGTGATCGGAAGACCGGTCTACGCGTCGACGCCGACGGCCGACGGAAACTACGTCTCCGTTCACGTTGCGACCGATTCCGACGGTGCGTTCGAACTCACCAATGTGCTCGTCGGGACCGTGCACGTGCACGCCGCCGCGTCTTCGAGTCCCGACGGAACCCACGACGACTCGAGTCCGTTCCGGCAGGTCACACGGACCGTTCAGCTCGTGCCGGGTCAGGAGATCGAGTTGTTCCTCGCCGTACCGAGGACCGAGGAGCCGGCGGGCGGGACGAATGCCGTCGCGATCGACGTGACGGTCGTCGACGAGACGAGCGGCGAGCCAGTGACCGGCGCCAACGTCCAGGTGAACAGCCTCGTCGCCGAGGACAAATACGACCTTGCCTCGTTCGATACCGATCGCGATGGCCATGCAGCGCGACGCGTCCCGGCGATGGAACGGTACTCGTTGAAGATCACGACGACTCGAATGGAACACGGCCGTTGGTGCGAGCCGTTCGAGCGGCAGGCGGTCGAAGTGACGCCGGTCGACGGCCGCGTGCGCGCGATCGTCCGCCTCAAGCGCAAGAGCTGACCCGTCGGCTGGTCGGCGCGGGACGACGACGAGACGGACGAGCCCGTGGCGCGAACGATGGCGGAGGCGGTCGCGCGGCCGCGGATAGAATCCGCCACCTCCGTCGGAGCCTGCATGACGACCGTCCGACAGCGCGCGCGAGAACGACGCCAGCGCATGGTGACGCGGAAGGTCGCGCTGCACGAGGACGACGGGTCGTTCGACGTCGAGTTCTGGTCCTCGATGTCGGCGGCCGAACGCGTGAGCGCCGCGTGGCGCCTGAGCCAGGAGGCCTATGGGCTCGCCGGCAAGCTTCCCGATGAATCCCGACTTTGCCGATCTGTTGCGCGCACTCTCCGCCCGGCGCGCACGCTTCCTGGTCGTGGGCGCGTTCGCCGTGACGGTGCACGCCGAGCCGCGCGCGACCGGTGACATCGACCTTTGGGTAGAGCCGACGCCCGAGAACGCCGCACGAGTCCTCGCGGCGCTTCGTGACTTCGGCGCCCCCCTCCGGAACCTTTCGGCAGAAGATCTGGCGCGCCGTGGCACCGTCTTCCAGATGGGCGTCGCGCCCGTGCGGATCGACATCCTGACCGAGATCGACGGCGTCACCTTCGAGTCTGCATGGCGTTCGCGAGTCTTCGCCCGATTCGGAGACGTCCGCACTCCCGTCATTGGCCGCGCCGCGCTGATCCGGAACAAGCTCGCGACCGGGCGTCCGAAGGACGTGCTCGACGTGGAATCGTTGCGCCGCCACGCCCGCCGGTGGCGCGATCGCTAGCCGTCGCAGCCCGCTACGATCCGGCGCCCATGAAGCTCCTGCTCTTGCGCCCTGTTGCGCCCAACGAGCGGTTCGGGCTCGGGCCGTTCTTCAGGATCGAGCCGCTGGGGCTCGAGTACGTCGCGGCGGCGGTGAAGGCGGCGGGACGCAAGAACGGGAACGGATCGGCGAGCGGCGGCGGCGAGCACGAGGTCTCGATCTACGACCTGCGCTTCCTGCCGAGGGGGCTGCGCGGCAAGGACGACGTCGAGCGGATCCTCGCGCGCGAGAGGCCCGACGTGGTGGGGGTCGCGTCGGCCCACACGCTCGACACGAACGAGGCGATTGCGGTCGCGCGGCGCGTGAAGGCGTGGAGCCCGAAGATCTTCACGCTGATCGGCGGCCACGCGGCGGCGGTCTTTCCCGAGCCATTCGTTTCGTCCGGCGCCGCGCGCGGCGGCGGTGGCGCCGACGCGGTCGACGCGGTCTGCTGCGAGGACGGCGAGCGTGTCGTCCCGGAACTCCTGCGGGCGCTCGCGACGAAACAGCCGCTATCGCGCGTCGCCGGCCTGATCGCGCGCGGGCCGGGGCGAAACGGCGAGCGCGGCGGGGAGTTCGTGCACGGGCCATCGTCGCCCGAGCGCGTCTCGCTCGACGAGGTGCCACTGCCCGATCGCGCGGCGCTCGTCACGGGTCATCGCAACTACCTGTGCGTGCAGCGGCGGCCGGTCTATCTGGTCGAGACGACACGCGGCTGTCCGTACCGTTGCAGCTTCTGCACGATCTGGCAGCACGTCGACCGCAGTTTCCGCTGCCGCGGGATCGGCAGCGTCGTCGACGACCTCGCCTCGGTCGGCGGCAACGTCTTCTTCGCCGACGACCTCTTCTGGCACCCGGAGGCCTACAGCGAGGAGCTCGCCGCGGCGCTGCGGCGGTCGGGAGTGCAGAAGGAGTGGCTGCTCGTCCAGACGCGCACCGACCTGGTCGCGCGCCATCCCGCGCTCATTGAAAAGTGGCGGCCGCTGGCGAAGCAGCTCGACGTCTTCTTCGGCTTCGAGGCGCCGACCGACGCGGGGCTGAAGAGCGTCCAGAAGGACGCCGACGTCGCCGCCATCGAGGAGGCGATCGCCGTCTGCCGGAAGCTCGGCGTCGGCATCACCGGCAACTTCATCTGCGATCCCGACTGGGACGAGCAGGACTTCGAGCGGCTGTGGGAGTTCCTGGCGAAGCACCGGCTCGACCACGTCGGCTTCACCGTGCTCACGCCGCTGCCGGGCACGCAGTACTTCACCGACGCGCGCCCGAAGATCCGCGACGCCGACTGGTCGCACTACGACATGCACCACATCCTGTGGGAGCCGCGGCTCGGCCGGCGCCGTTTCTTCGAGCTCTTCGCCGAGACCTGGCAGCGCACCGCGCTCAACGCCCGCGGCGCGCGGAGCTGGTGGTCCTACGCGAAACAGGTCAAGCCGCGCGACCTCCCCTTCCTCTTCCGCGTGCTCCGCCAGAGCCGCCGCCTCTTCGACCCGAGCGCCTACCTCGCCGAGACCTTCCCGCCCGGCCCGACGATCCCGTTGCCGGAGCACGCGCTCGCCACGGCCGCCGGCGGCGAGCGCTGACCAAGGTCAGAGGATCGTGACATGCCCGGCGAGATGCGCGACGAGTTCCTGAGCGAGGAGGATCTCGACCTGAAGAACCTCACCTGGGACGGGCTCATCGCCTACTGGAACCTCTGGCTCGAGCAGGCGCAGGCGACCAACGACCTCGACGAGCACGAGTACTCGCACGGCGTTTTCGTGCTCTTCGACGAGCGGGCGGTGCGGGAGAAGGCTCGGAGGCGGACGACGTAGCCGCGAGGGACGAGTCGCTCAACGAACTCCCGACGGAGGCATGGCGTCGTGCGCGTCCGCCGCCGAGTCGTCCGTGAGCGCGCGCGCCTCGGCCGGCCCAGAGATCGAGCGCTCGAGGGCGGCGCGGACGATGAGGACGACGAATGCGGCAAACAAGGCAGCCGCGCCGATCTCCAACCACTTCCTCATTGGATGTTCCAGATCGAGGCGCGGCTGACTTCGCCTCGACTTCTTCCGGGGGGCGTTAGACGCAAGGAGTGCGCCTCGAGGTTCCGTCCGAAACGGGCAGGTGAACGCGCGTGGATGGTGCGCTCGAGCACGCCTGGGAGGGGCGAGCCGCACTTGCCGGGCTCCCGTCGCCCCGGGGTTCCCGACTCAGCGCGTCGCGGCCGGCGGCGCGAGGAGGAAGGCGAGGAGGTTGCGCAGCTCCTCGTCGGAGAGCGTCTCGGCGACGTTGTCGGGCATGAGCGAGAGGCGGCTCGGGCGCTGCTCGGCGACCTCGGCCTTCTGAACCTTCTGCTCCTTGCCGGTCTCGTCGGCGTAGACGATCGTCGACCCTTCGACGCGCCGGACGAGCACCGAGAGGATGTCGCCGCTCGTGAGGAACAAGTTCGTGCGCTGGAATTGGATGTCGACGTTGCGGCTCGGGTCGAGCAGGTCCTCGATCAGCCGCTCGAAGCCGCGCGACGCGAGCCCGTCGAGCTGCGGGCCGATGACCGCCCCCTTTCCGGCAAGCTTGTGGCAGTTGGCGCAGTTCTTCGTGTAGAGGTTGGCGCCGGCGGCCGCGTCGCCGCCGTAGCGCGAGAAGGACTTGCGGCGCTCCGCGATCCGCTTCGCGCGCTCCTCGTCGTCGCTCGGGAGGTTCTTGGTGAGCTCGGCGATGCGCGCGGCGCCGTCGGCGGCGACGTTGCCACCGGGCGGGAGCGCCGCGACCACCGCGTCGCGCACGTTCTGCTTCGTGAGCAGCGCCGCGGGCGCCTTGCCTTTCGCGATGAGTTCGAGCAGCCGCGTCGCGCCGTCGGCCGTGCGCGCGAGCGCGGCGGCGAGCGGCGGCTGCTGGCGGCCCGGGCAGATCTCGACGCCGCGGGCGGCGAGCTCGAAGAGGCGCGCGTCGTCGCGCGTCTCGTCGGGGATCCTGGCCGCGGCTCGCGTCGCGATCGCCTCGCAGATCGGGTCGACGAGCTCGGAGGGCGCGTCGGGATCGTCGACCAGTGCGGCGAGCGCGGAGCCAAGCGGCGAGGGCGAGGCCGCGAGCAGCGAGCCGGCCGCGGCCGCGCGCACCGCCGGCTCGGCCTGTGGCGAGCGCGCGAGCGCGGCGAGACGATCGACGAGCCGCCCGGCGCCGTAGCGATTGGCGAGACGGCAGGCGGCGAGGAGCTCGCCGGACGCTTCGGCGGGCGCGCGCTCGGGCAGCGCGACGACCGGCGGCTCGAAGCGGCCGGCCGCGATCCACGCGTAGGCGTCGTAGGGATTGCCGTCGACGAGCTCGAGGACGCCGCGCCTGCCGGCCGCCGCCGACAGATCGAGCTCGACCCTCTGCGCGACGTCGTTGCGGGGCGGCAGCGCCTCGGCGAGGAGCTCGCCGCTCGCGGCGTCGCGCACGCGCGCCTTGTTGAAGGGGATCGCCGCGCGGTCGGGCTCGCCGTTGTGGCCGGCGAGGAAGAAGGAGAGCTTCGCCGGGATCGTGAAGGGCGGCGAGCGCAGCGTGCCGGTCTTCTCCTCACCGCGCGGCAGGCTGCAGAGCAGCGTGGCGTCGACGCCGTCGGCGCAGCGGCGGGTCTGGAGGGACCAGGGGCTCTCGCTCTTGCCCACGCCTGCGAGCGGCGCGTCGCGCCACGCCGGTGCGAGCGCGTCGCCGGTCGTGAGCACCGCGGAGACGAGCTCGTCGGCCCAGCCGGCGAGCGTCAGGTCGGGCTTCAATCCGCGCACGTCGAGCCCGCCGAGGATCGCCTCGAGCATCTGGAACTGCACCGGCCGGTCGTGCGCGAAGCGGCGGCGGATCTTCTCGACGAGCCGCGGCAGATCGGCCGGCGCCGCCTCGCGCGCCGCGTGCTCGAGCAACTTGATCGCGTGCGCGTCGGGCGGCTCGCCGTCCTGCAGGTGGTCGATCAGGAAACGGCCGACGGCCTCGCCGTGGAGCGCGAGGCAGAGGTCGAGCAGGAGCTGCTCGGTCTTCGCGTCGCCTCCGATCCGGGCGGCGGCCGCCATCGCGCCCGGCGACTGGAGCTGGTTGCGCAGCGCGATCCTGATCGAGTGGCGGAGGATCAGGTCGGTCTCCGGCACCTCTATCAAAAGACCGAGGAGCGGAACCACGTTGGCGGCGGACGGGTGTTGCGCAATGGCGTCGACCGCAGCCCGGCGCACGAAGGAGTCGGCATCCGCGAGAGCCCTACGCACGTAGTCGCGCTCCGAGGAGAGCCAGCCGTCGTCGTTCTCGAGCAGTCTCGTTGCACCGGGGTCGTGCCGGATCTCTGAGAGCACCTTGACGACGTGGAGCTGACACAGGCCGCCTTCCGTGACCGGCTTCAGCCAATCCGAGGCAAGACCGAGCCGAGACAGCGCCCAAGCGAGCATCGAACTCTTCTGCGGGTTCCTCGGGTCGAGCCAATCCGGATTCCGGAAGATCGCGAATGTTGTGTCAATCGCCTGCTTGCGGTCGATCCGATCGGTCAGCTCATCCAGCGCCCGCATCCTCGTCGTGAGGATTGGGCTCGCGAAATGACCCACGAGCTCGTCCGCGCTCGCCGCGCGCAGATCCGGCGCCTTCGCCGTCGCCCGCCTGCTCCCGTCCCTCCCGACGTAGCTGACCCTCCAGATCCTCCCGCTCGTCCGATCGCGGCCCGGATGGTTCAGCGGGACTTCGTAGTGGCCGATGATCCGGTTGTAGAAGTCGGCGACGTAGAGCGCGCCGTCGGGGCCGAACTGGAGGTCGACCGGGCGGAACCAGGGGTCGTCGCTCTTGATGAAGTCGTCCTGCTCGACGGCGCCCGGCGTCGAGCCGGCGAAGACGAGCTGGTCGCGGTGGACGCGGCAGGTCATCACGTTGCCGACGAAGAGGTTGTCCTTGTACTCGGGCGGGAACTGGTCGCCGGTCGTGATCGCCAGGCCGCAGAGCGCCGTTGAACCATGGAGATGTTTCATGATCTGCGGCGTGAAGCCGAGCCCGTCGTTCGGCGCGCCGAAGCTCTCGTACCAGCCGCCGCGGATCAGCAGCGTGATCGGCAGCGTGTGGCAGTCGGCGGTGTAGAGGTCGCCGCGCTCGTCGAAGCAGCTCCCGAACGGGTTGACCTGGCCGTGGGTGAACTGCTCGATGCGCGAGCCGTCGATCCGGAATCGGTAGGTGTTGCCCGACTCCATGTGGACTTCGTGGCCGTCCCTGCCCTTGACGGTGGTGACGTTGTTGTAGCCGTGGTTGGCGTAGACCCAGCCGTCGAAGCCGCGGCGGAACGAGTTGTTCAAACCGTGCGTGTCGCGCTCCCAGCCCATCGGGCCGTAGAGCACCTCGCGCCGATCGGCGCGCCCGTCGCTGTCGTCGTCCCACAGCCGCCAGATGTTGGGGATCGAGAAGACGATCGCGCCGTCGTGGCCGCTCGCATCGACGCAGGGATAGAGGCCGATCGGGATGTCGAGGTCGTCGGCGAAGACGGTGACCTTGTCGGCGACGCCGTCGCCGTCGACATCCTCGTGGATCGTGATCTTGTCGCGGCCTTTGAACTCCTGGTCGGCCTTCACCGGATAGGGGTACTCGGTCGAGCTCGTGCACCAGAGCCGCCCGCGCGCGTCGAACGCCAGGTTCATCGGCTTGAAGAGATCGGGCTCGTGCGCGAAGCAGCCGATCTCGAATCCCTCCGGCACGTGCAGCGCCTTCTTCTCGTCCTCGGGCGCGAGCCACGGCGTCGCGCGCACGTCGGCGGCGAAGGGATTCTCCTGCGCGCAGGACACGTGCGCCGCGAATGGCAGCACGCCGATCGCGATCAGGACGATGCACGGCCGCGCTCGGCCTGCGGGCATGGCGACTCCCGAGCTTGGAGGCCCGGCAGGTTAGCGCCGCGCCGCCTTCCGTGACGCCGACCGATGCGCTTCGCTTCAGCGGACGGTCTACCTCGTAGGTGCCGTCCAGGGGATCCAACCGATGACGCGTACGCGCAGGTGCGCCGTCCAGAATGTCCTCCGAGACAAGAAGGACCTGACCTATCCGACGGACCTGAGGGAAAAGGAAGAAGCGCTGATCGCCAAGCGGCGTGCGGCTGCGTCCATTCCGCAGTCAGGTCCGCTGACGAGCGAGAACGCGGTCGGCGTGGCGATCTCGGGCGGCGGCATCCGCAGCGCGACCTTCGCGCTCGGCGTGTTCAAGGTGCTCGCCCGCAAGCGCCTCGTGCGCTGCATCGACTTCCTCTCGACCGTCTCCGGCGGCGGCTACTTCGGAGGATTCCTCGGCCGCCTCTTCACGCGTGACTACGTGCGGCCGCCGGAGTCTGCCAGCGGAGCAGCTCCATCAGCAACGGCCCTCGCCGAGCACGCGATCGATCGGGTCGAGCAGGTGCTCGCGGAGGCGGAGGGCTCGTTCGACTACGGGCGAGCGGGCGAAGAATCGGGCGGGTCGTCGACCCAGCCCAAGACGATCTGGAAGCGCGGGCCGGTCGAACAGCTCCGCAGCAACGGACGCTACCTGGCGCCGAAGGGCGGCGGCGATTTCCTCACGGCCGGCGCGATCCTCCTGCGCAACTGGGTCGCGCTCCACGCCGTGATCCTCACGACGCTCGTCACGATCTTCATGGCGCCGCGCATCCTCGAGTCGTGGAGCCGCGCGCACGGCGTGCTCGATGCGTGCTCTCGCGCCGCCGCCGTCTACCTGAGCAAGGAGAAATGCAGCACGACGGACCTCTGCGCGTCGATCGGCGAGTGGCTGCATCGCCTCTTCTGCGGCGGCGGCACGCCGGCCTGCTCGTCGCTCGACCTCCTCCTCGAGGGCGCGATGCTCCCCCTGCTCCTGGCGGGGCTCGTACTCGCGGTCGCGGTGATCCCCCGACTGTGGGGCTACTGGCTGCTCGCCGCCGAGCGCGAGAAGAACGGCCTCCCGCCGGCGGGGATCGACATCCAGACGATGATCCCCGGCTTCGTGCTCTTGGTCGCCGCGGCCGTCGTGGCGCGCGCGCTCCAGGGCGGAGCGTGGAGCGTCGCGGCGACGGTCGCCACCTTCGTCGGGGTCGAGGCCCTGCTGGCGATGGCGGCCGCGCTCGGTGCGAAGTGCCACGCGATGGAGAGCGACGACACGAAGACCGATCCGCTGCGCCGCGGCCGCGCATGGCTGTCGCGCCGGCTGGTGTCGGGACTGCTCGTGATGGCCGTGCTGCTCGTCGCGGCCATCGTCGGCGCGGTCGGCCACCTGGTCTGGGCCTGCGGCAGTGGCTACGCGATCAAGCGACTGGCCGCGGTGCTCGGCGGCACGGGCGCGCTCGCCGCGTTCAGCAAGCAGATCGTCATCCAGTTCAGCAGCGGCAAACGCGGCGAGCGACCGGGCGCGTCGCTCTCGGTGATCGCCTACGTGGGCGCGGCGCTCTGGGTGCTGATCCTTCTTCTGACCGCCGACGTGCTCTCGCGCGCAGCCGGCGGCACGCCGAGTTGTCTCGACGGTGCGGCGAGCCGGCTCGCCGACTTCGCATGGGTGCGGCCCGGCCTGGCATTCCTGTCCGGCGCCATCCTCTGCCTGCTGCTCGGGATGAAGAGCCAGTTCCTGAACCTCTCGTCGCAGCACAATTTCTATTCGCAGCGGCTGACGCGCGCCTACCTCGGGGCCTCGAACCCCGCGCGGATCTACGGAAGCGTCCGGCTCTCCGATGCAATCGCCAGCGACGATGCGCGTCTCGACGAGTACTGGCAGACCGGCCTCGGCGCGCCGCTCCACTTCATCAACACGACGATCAACGAGACCCTGGACGGCGCCTCCGCGATCCAGTACCTCGATCGCAAGGGGCTGCCGCTCGTCGTGGGTCCCTGCGGGCTGACGGCCGGGAAGCGCCATCACTACGTGACCGACTGGCGCACGCACTTCGACGCGGCGCCTGCGGCCGGAGCCGGGACGAAGCCGCCAGCGACCGCCTACGCGCCTCATGCCAGTTCGGACGCCAAGGAAACGCCAGGCATGTTCTCCGTCTTCGACCAGGGCTTCGACCCGGAGCTGCTGACGATCGGCCAGTGGATCAGCGTCTCGGGCGCCGCATTCAGCACGGGACTCGGCGCGAGGACCAACGTCGGCCTGAGCCTCCTGTGCGGGCTGGCGAACGTGCGGCTCGGCTACTGGTGGGACACGCACCACGAACGCGCGAGCGTCCACTGGACGACCCGGCTCGCGAGAAGCGGCTTCATGGTCCAGAGCTACCTGCTGAACGAGCTGCTCGCGCGATTCCCCGGAACGGCCTGGCGTCGCTGGTACCTCAGCGACGGCGGCCACTTCGAGAACATGGGCGGCTACGAGCTGATCCGACGCAAGGTCCGCTGCATCGTGATCGCCGACGGCGAGGCCGACGGCGACTACGCCTTCGAGGGGCTCGGAAACCTCGTGCGGCTCGCGCGGGTCGACTTCGACGCCGACGTCCGCTTCCTGACCGAGACCGAGCTCGATGGGCTCGTGGAGCCACACCACCGCCGCGCCTTCGGTTCGCTCGACCACCTCCGCCGCGGCGAGTGGAAGGAGCTGGGTCACGCGAAGGAGGCCGAGTGCGGCCGCGGCGAGGCGCGCCTCGAGGAGGCCGATCCGACCAAGCACTCGCTCGCTCATGCTGCGCTGGCCGAAGTGACCTACGCGGACGACTCGAAGGGCTGGCTCATCTACTTGAAGACGACGCTCAGCGGCCGCGAGCCGGTCGACGTCACCTACTACCATCGCGCGCACGAGGAGTTCCCGCACGAGTCGACGGCCGACCAGTTCTTCGACGAGCTGCAGTGGGAGAGCTACCGCAGGCTCGGCGAGCACGTCGCGGAGCTGGTCTTCGGCGACGGTGAAAAGGTCGACCGCGCCGCGCCGGATGATCGGCCGTCCGATCGGGGCGGAACGTGGCTCCCGCGCGAGCTGTTCCATGGCCACGGTCCGCCGCCCGCGGCGAAGACGCCGTGAGTCACGACCTGCGAGTGACGGCGTCGGGCTTCAGGACGAATCGGCCGCCGTTGCCGCCGCGACCGACGTCCACCGCGTCGCCGTGGCCGCTCCGCGCCTGAGGTCGGCGCCGACCGCGGCCTGATCTCCGCGCGGCGCGACGACGATGCGCGCGGATGCGTCCGGATAACCGGCGGCTCGCAGCGCCGAGAGCGCAGGGGATGCATCGCCGCTTCTCGCCGCGAGCCGGGTGAGCGCCGATCGCAACGTCGGCGCGGCCGCGAGCGCCTCGGCGCCGCGCGCCGCCTCCGCGTCGTCCGCCCCGCCTGACACGGTGATCTGGACGATGCGCGCTCTGGCCGGCGCGAACGCCTCCTCGAGCAGCCTTCGCACGAGCACTTGGGCGACGGCGACGCCGCCGACGAGGAGCGACCGATACCCGCTCGAACCGCCGGCGAGCTCCGCCTCGCCCGCGACTCCATTGGCGAGCGCGACGATCGAGGCCGACCCGAGGCGCGGCTCGAGGCCGGCGATGGTCGCGAAACTGCGCGCGGCGAGCTCGCGCAGGAGCTTTTCGAGCGGCGAAGGCGCCAGCCGCGCGTCGGTGAGCAGGACGACCTGGAGCGCCCCGCGCGCCGCGCGTTCGTCCTGCGACGGCCGACCTGCAGCGAAGCCGAGCAGGCTCACTCGATGGCCCTCGACGGTTCCGCGCGCGCTCGCGACGACGAGCGGAATCGCGGGGAGAGCGACGTCGGTCGCATAGCCGCCGGTGCGCACGAGCTGCGCCCGCAGTTGGCGGCTCACCGCGTCAGCCTGCTCGTCCGGCGGGAGGAGCGCGACGCAGGAGGCACCCGGTTGCGCCGGAGCGTGGCGCGCGACCACGACCCGTCGGTTCGCCGCTGCGCCGTCGATCGAAGGCAGCTCGAACCCGAGCGGCCGGTGGAGCGCGCTCGCGACGATCACGAAATCCATGCGATGCCCATGCGCGGAGCCTACCGGAGCCGCGGCCGCTACAGTGCCCGGCCTCACGATGATCCAGTCGCGCCCGCGGAGGCATTGCGATGGACGGCGGACTCGAAAAGAACGCGCAGCAGCTCTCGAGCACCTTCCTCCTCGCCGAGCGCGACGTCGCCTTCCTCGCGCGGCCGGAGCTGCGGCCGGTGCGACTGCAGCTCGAGCTCCTGAAGCCCGAGCTGATCATGCGCGAGCACGCCGTCGTCTCGACCATCGTCGTCTTCGGGAGCGCGCGCACGCCGGCGCCGGAGGATGCCGCGCGTCACGTCGCGCGAGCGGAGGAGGCGGCGGCCGAGAAGCCCGGGGATCCCGACCGCCGCCGGCGGCTCGCGGCGGCGCGCGAGCTCGTCCGCTACTCGAAGTGGTACGACGAGGCGCGGAAGTTCGCGGCGCTGGTCTCGTCGTCGTGCCAGATCGGCCAGGTCTGCGACTACGTGATGATCACGGGCGGCGGGCCGGGGATCATGGAGGCCGCGAACCGCGGGGCGCACGACGTCGGCGCCAAGTCGATCGGGCTCAACATCCAATTGCCCTTCGAGCAGAAGCCCAATCCCTACATCCATCCCGGGCTCTGCTTCGACTTCCACTACTTCGCCATGCGCAAGATGCACTTCCTGCTGCGCGCGAAGGCGATGGTCTTCTTTCCCGGCGGATTCGGGACGCTCGACGAGATGTTCGAGTCGCTGACGCTGATGCAGACCGGGAAGATCGCGCGGATGCCGTGCGTGCTCTGCTGCCGCGAGTTCTGGGAGCGGACGGTCGCGTTCGAGTTCCTCGCCGAGCAGGGGATGATCGGGCCGGAAGATCTCTCGCTGATCGAGTACGCCGAGTCGGCGGAAGAGGCCTGGAGCCACATCCAGCGCTTCCACGCCTGATCCGGCGCGCGGCTCCGCGGAACGGTCCGGCGATGAACGCCCGAGCTCTCTCCTGGTGGATCGTCGCCTTCGGCGCCACGGTGCGCGTCGCGCAGCTCGCGCTCGATCCGCCGATGCGATGGGACGAGGCGGCGATCTCGTGGAACGTCCTCACGCGTGGCGTCGGCGCCCTCCTCGGGCCGCTCGCGTGGAAGCAGTCGGCGCCGCCGGGATTCCTGCTGGCCCAGAAGGCGATGGTGACGGTGTTCGGCGGGAGCGAGGCGGCGCTTCGAGCCGTGCCGTTCGCGTGCGGGCTGCTCTTCCTCGTCTTCTTCCGGAGCCTGGCGCTGCGGCTGCTCGACGGGCCGGCGGCGCTGATGGCGGTCGCGCTCGCGGCGTGCAACCACAACGCGATCTTCCACGCCGTCGACGCCAAGCAGTATTCGGGCGACCTCGTCGCGGCGACGGGGCTGCTGCTGCTCGCCGCCCGCGTCGGCGAGCCGCCGTTCTCGCGCCGAGCCGCCGTGTCGCTGGTGATCGCCGGCGCGCTCGCCGTCGCGTGGTCGCACCCCGCCTGCTTCGTGCTCGCAGGGATCGCGACGAACTGGCTCGTGCGAGCCTGGCGGCGCCGCGATCGGCCGGCGCTGCGCGCGGCGGCGATCGTCGCCGCAGGCTGGGCGCTCGTCTTCGCGGCGAGCCTCGCCGTCTCGCGCATGGCGACGGACACCGCCGGGCTCGAGGAGGTCTGGGCGAGGACTTTCGCGCCGCTCCCGCCGCGCAGCGGCGAGGAGTGGCTGTGGTATCTGCGCTATCCCGTGAAGATCTTCCGCGAGCCGGGCGACCTGCAACCCTACTTCGTGAGCGCCGCCATCTTCCTGATCGGTCTCGTCGCGCTGCGCCGCCGAGGATCGCCGCTCGCGTGGTGGGCCTGCGCGCCGATCGTCCTCGCGCTCGCGGCGTCGGCGTTCCGGCTCTATCCGTTCCACTCGCGCTTCCTGCTCTTCAGCGTGCCGCTCCTTGCGCTCGTCACGGCCGAAGGATGGGGCGCGCTCTGGCGGCTCTGCGGGCGGGCACGGATCGGATCGCCGCAGCGTCCGGCGTGGACGGCCGCACCGCGCTTCGTGCTCACCGCGGGGCTGCTCTTCTATCCCGTAGCGTCGAGCCTCCCTGACTTCGTGCGCCACTACATGAGGGGGAGCGATCTGCGCGCGCCGCTCAAGGTCGTCGCCGCCGAGGCGCGTGCCGGCGATCGACTCGCATTTCCGAACGCGTCCGATCCTCAGTTCACCTACTACCTCGACCGTTTAGGGTTGGCGCAGCGAGACGTCGGCATCATCGAACTGCCGGCAGACGCCGACTCGGCCGCGCGCGCCGCGTCCGGAGCCGGCCGCCTCTGGGTCGTGCTGCTGTTCGAGTCGACGCGCGAGCGGCTCTTCCTGCGCGAGCGGATCTCGAAGAAGACGGAGGCCCAGCGCCGCCGCAATGAGGAGATCGTTCTCAAGCTCGAGGAGCATGGCATGCTCGTCGAGCGCCGCGAGTTCAACGGGTGCGAGCTCTGCCTGCTGCAGATGGACTCGTAGACGGAGGAAGACGTGTCGAATCGGAAGCCGCTCGGGATCGGGATCGTCGGCACCGGCTGGGTCGCCGGCGCGCACGTCGACAACCTGCGGCGCGTGGCGGGCGCGGAGATCGTGGCCGTCTGCTCGCGGCAGGAGGAGCGCGCGAAGGAGTTCATCGCGCAGCGGCAGCTACCGCACGCGGCGCCGTACGCCGATCTCAAGCGGTTCCTGTCGCACGCGGGTCTCGAGGTCGTCGTGCTCGCCACTCCGCACGTGAACCACCCCGCCGAGACGATCGCCGCGGCGAAGGCGGGCAAGCACGTCGTGATCGAGAAGCCGGTCGCGCTCGATCCGGCGAGCCTGCGCAGGATGGTCGCCGCCGTGAACGCCGCCGGCGTGAAGACGAGCGTCTGCTTCGAGCTGCGCTGGATCGGCCTCTTCAAGAACATCAAGGCGCTGCTGGCGCAGGGGCTGCTCGGGAACGTCTTCTACGGCGAGGTGGGCTACAACCACGGTTGCGGGCCGTGGTACCGCCAGTGGGAATGGAACGTGAAGAAGGAGCTCGGCGGGTCGGCGGAGCTCACCGCCGGATGCCACGCGATCGACGCGCTGCTCTGGTTCATGGGGCGGCGCGTCGTCGAAGTCGCCGCGATGCGCAGCACCTCGCCGAAGAACCCGCTCAAGTACGAGTACCCGCCCAACTCGACCGCCCTCTTCCGTTTCGAGGACGGCTCGACCGGCAAGGTGCACACGAGCATCGAGTGCCGCGGCCCCTACCACTTCCCGATCCTGCTGCAGGGCGACAAGGGCTCGATCCACTACGACAAGGTCTTCACCCTCGACTGGCCGGGACAGCAGGGCTGGACCACGATCCCGGCCGACCTCCCCGATTCCGGCAAGGTCGAACACCATCCCTACCAAGGACAGTTCGAGGACTTCGTCGCCTGCATCCGCGAGAACCGCCGCCCGCACAACGACCTCAACCACTGCGCCCACGTCCACGAGATCTGCTTCGCCATCGAGGAAGCGGCGAAGCTCGGGCGGACGGTGAAGGTGAGGAAGACTCCGGGGACGTGAGCCGCGGGAGCGCGACTAACCGAGCAGCTCCTGCACCACCTTCCCGTTCACGTCGACCAGCTTGATCGGCCGCTTGCCGGCGAGGAACTCCTTGTCGCGCTCGAGGCCGAGCGAGGCGGCGAGCGTGGCGAAGAGGTCGGCGACCTGGACGGGACGATCGACGATCTGCTGGCCGAGCTCGTCGGTGGAGCCGACGACGGTGCCGCCCTTGATGCGGCCGCCGGCGAGCGCGACGCACCAGTTGCCCGGCCAGTGGTTGCGGCCGTCCCCGGCGGCGATCTCGGGCGTTCGGCCGAACTCGCCCATGCAGACGATCAACGTGTCGCGCAGCGTCCCGCGCTTCTTCAGGTCGTCGATCAGCGCCGCGAAGGCCGGGTCGAGCTGATCGCACAGCGTCTTCGTGCGCCGGAAGTTGTCCTGGTGGGTGTCCCAGCCGTTGAGCACGACCTGCACCGCCTGCACGCCGTGGTCGAGGAGCCGCCGCGCGAGCAGCACGCCCTGCCCGAATCCGTTGCGGCCATAGGCGTCGCGTAGCTGGTCTTTTTCCTGGTCGAGGTCGAAGGCGGTGATCAGCTTGCTGTCCATCAGCCGGCGCGCCCGCTCGCGCTGGGCGCGGTTGCCCTCGACGGCAGGATCGCCGCCGCGCCTGGCGAACTCGTCGTCGAGCACGTCGACCATCGCCTCGCGGTGGTCGAGCCGCTTCGAGTTGACGTCGCCGGCGTAGGAGAGGTTCTCGATCCTGCCGGTCGGGTCGTTGACGACGAACGGCGCGCTCTCGACGCCGAGGAAGCCGGCGGAGATCGGCGCTCCGCTCACCTGCACGAAGGCCGGCAGCTCGTGCTGCACGTTGCCGAGCTCGTGCGCCACGATCGAGCCGAGCGACGGGAAGGTGACCGTCGGGTTGGGCACGTAGCCGCACTGGACCAGGAGCCGCGCGCGCGAGTGGTTCCCCTCCTTCGACGTCATCGTGCGGATCACCGCGACGTCGCCCGCGCGCTTCGCGAGGCCCGGCAGCCCCTCGCCGAAGAGCCATCCGTTCACGCCGGTCGGGAGCCCCTTCATCGGCCCGCCGGTCGCCGTGCCGGGCTTCGGGTCGAACGTCTCCATCTGGCTCGGCCCGCCCTCGAGCCAGAGGAGGATCAGCCGCTGCGTCGGCGATCGTCCCGAGCCCTTCGCCGCTCCCTGCGCGAGCGACTGCCCGGCGAGCAGCGAGAGCAGCGACGGTCCGAGCGCGAACGCGCCCGCGCCGCGCGCCGCCAGCGAGAAGAGCTCGCGCCGGCTGAGCGTGGTGCATCGCATGACAGTGCCTCTCAATGGTTGGTCAGGAACTCGGTCGAGTTCAGCAGCGCCCAGTAGAGGTCCTCGATCCCCTTCTTGCCGCCGCCGCTCGCCCCCTTCACCAGGCGGCCGAGCTTCTCGGCCTCGCGCTGGGAAGGCGGGCGTCCGAGCGTGGCGTAGAAGACCTGCCGTTGCCGCTCGCGGTCGGTGCGCGTCTCGTCGAGGATCTCGTCGAGCATCTTGCTGCGCTTGAGCGTGATCTCCTCGTTGGTCATGCGGTCGTTCATGAGGAAGAGCGCCTGCGGGATGCTCGAGGCGAAGCGGTCGGCATCGCCGCCCTCGTCGTCGTTGAAGACGTAGCGGAACTTCTCGAGCAGCTTGCGGCGCGCGGCCTCGAACTCGTCGCCGCGCCGGCGCGGGATCTGCCGCCCCTCGGTCGCGGTGGCGCGCAGGAGCGAGTGGAGCACCTGCTCGGCCGTGAACGAGCGCAGCGGGTGCGCGGCGAACCAGCGCTCCTGATCGGCGCGCCTCTCCGCGTCCTTCTCGAGCGAGTTGCCCGCGGCGTAGGCGCGCGTGCGCGCGAACGCCGAGAGCAGGTAGCGCAGGTCGGTGCCGCTCTGCCGGAACTGCGACGCGACGGTGGCGAGGAGCTGCGGCAGGATCTTGTCCTGGCTCCCGGTCAGGTCGTCGATCGGCTCGACGAGCCCCTTGCCGAAGAGGAGGCCCCAGAGGCGATTGGCGGTCGCCTGCGCGAAGTAGGGATTGTCGGGATCGACGATCCACTCGGCGAGCGCCGCCCGGCGCGGGAGCATCTCGCTGTCGCGGCAGGGCGAGCCGTCGAGGAAGCGCGCCTCGCTGAAGTTCTTCTGCCGCTCGCGCGCCTTCTCGATCCGCTCGCGCGCGGCGGCGGGGAGCGTCGAGAGGTACTGCTCGAGGTCCATCTCGCCGGGGTCGCCCATTTCGCCCATCTCGCCGTCCTCCATGCGCTGCTTGCGGAGGTAGCCGACGAGCTTGCGAAGCTGGTCGCGGCGCAGCTCGCGCGGCGTCGCGTCGCTCAACTGGAAGATGGGCGGCGAGTCGCCGACCTTGCGGGCGCGGATGCCGTAGAAGAAGCCGGCGAAGCCGTTGAAGTCGGTCTGCTTCCAACGGTCGTAGGGATGATCGTGGCACTGCGCGCACTGGATCTGCACGCCGAGCAGCGTGCGCGCCGTGACGGCCGCGAGCGCCTCGATGTCGTCGGCGTAGGAGAGCGCGAAGCTCGTGGCGCCGATCTCGTCGTTGCGGCCGGTCGAGGCGACGAGCGCGCGCGTGACGTCGGCGAACGGCGCGTTGGCGGCGAACTGCTCCTCGAGCCACGGACGCAGGCGCGCCCCTTCCGGCCCTCGCTGTGCGCCGGCGAGGAGCGCGTTGCTCCAGAGCTCGGAGAGGTTCTGTGCGCAGGCGCGGTCGGCGAGGTACTCGTCGATCTTGCGCGCGCGCCGGTCGACCCGGTCGTCGGCGAGGAAAGCGGCGACCTCCTCGCGCTCCGGGATCGTGCCGCACAGGTCGAGCGACAGCCGGCGCAGCCAGGTCGCGTCGTCGGTGGATGCCGCGGCGTCGAGGTCGCGCTCCTTCCAGGCCTTCTTGAGCGTCGCGTCGATCAGGTCGGCGAGCGCCTGGGGCGACTGCGCGGCGGGCGGCGCTCCCTTCGACGCTTCCGATCCCGCCGACTGCGCGCCCAGCAGCGTCAGGAGCGCGAGCCACGTCGATTCGACCACTGCGAGTCTCCTGGTCGGCGGGTCCGGACCGGGCGCCGTGAAACCCGTGCGCCTTGCTCCAGTTTCGGCCGAGGTTCCGCCGCGCCTGCTTCCCAAGCGTAGCCCTCCTCGCTTTCATCCGCGGCGCCCTCCGCCGGCCCCGGGACCGGCCTCGACATGTCGCGTCAGCAGCCAACCGACGACCCGCTCTATCTGCGCCGGCTGCTGGTCGGCGCGATGCAGAACTACGTCTACCTCGTCGGCTCGAAGGCGACGCGCGAGTGCCTCGTCGTCGACCCCGCGTGGGAGGTCGACCGGATCCTGCGCGAGGCCGAGCAGGACGGCATGACGGTCGTCGGGGCGCTCGCGACCCACTACCATCAGGACCACGTCGGCGGCGACCTCTTCGGCCACGACATCGAAGGGCTCGCCCGCCTGCTCGAGCGCCGCAACGTCCCGATCCACGTGAACCAGCACGAGAAGCAGGGCGTCGCGCAGGTCACCGGCCTCGCCGAGCGCGACCTCGTCGCGCACTCCGGCGGCGACGAGATCGAGGTCGGCGACGTGAAGCTGAAGCTCCTCCACACGCCCGGCCACACGCCGGGCAGCCAGTGCTTCCTCGCCCACGGCCACCTGATCTCGGGCGACACGCTCTTCATCCGCGGCTGCGGCCGCACCGACCTGCCGGGCGGCGACCCCGAGCAGATGTGGAAGAGCCTCAACGTCGTGCTCAAGCGGCTGCCGCCGGAGACGGTCCTCCATCCGGGCCACCAGTACGGGCCGATCGACGCCTCGACGATCGGCGAGGAGGCGCGCGAGAATCCCTACCTCAACGTACCGAAGCTTCAGGACTGGCTCTCCATGATGGGACGCGGGTACTGACGTTGGAGGCGGCTCTCGAGCTCGACCAGGCGAGCAAGCGCTGGCGCGGCGGCGCCGCGCTCGACCGCGTCGACCTCGCGGTCCCGCGCGGCGCGATCGTCGGGCTGGTCGGCCCGAGCGGCGCCGGCAAGACGACCGCGATCCGCGTGGGGCTCGGGCTGCTCGCGCCCGATTCCGGCGAGGCGCGCGTCTTCGGCGATCCGGCCGCGCGCGTCGCGCGCCACTCGGGACGCGTCGGCCTCATCCTCGACGGGCCGGCGCTCGAGGGCGGGCTCACCGTCGCCGACAACCTGCGGCTCCACGCGCTGCGCCACGGTCGCGCGCTGCCCGATCCCGGCCCGCTGCTCGAGCCGCTCGAGCTCGCGGCCCTCACGCACCGCCGCGCCGCGCGCCTCTCGCAGGGCGAGGCGTACCGGGTCGCGCTCGCGCGCGCGCTGCTGCTCGAGCCCGACCTCCTCGTGCTCGACGAGCCGGTCGCCCATCTCGATCCGGCGCTCGCGCGCACCGCGCTCGACCTCGTGCGCGCCGCGGCGGTGAAGCGCCAGGCCGCGGTGCTCGTCTCGAGCCACCAGCTCGCCGAGCTCGACCGCGTGGCGACGCACCTCGTCCTGCTCCATCGCGGCCGGGTGCTGCTCGCCGGCGACCTGAAGACGCTGCTCGGCGGGATCGCTCCGGCGGTGCGGATCGCGGCGAGGCCGATCGAGGCGGCGCGAGCGGCGCTCGCGCGCCATGCGAACGTCGCGCGGCTCGACCTGCTGCGGGTCGACGGCGTCGAGCTGCTGCGCGCCGAGCTGCGCCGGCGCGGCGGCGACGATCCCGCCGCGATGGTGAACGCCGCGCTCCATCAGGCGGGCGTCGCGGTGAGCCTGCTCGCGCCTGAGCGGCCGACGATCGAGGAGCTCTTCCGGCGGGCGATCACTCGCGCGAGCGGCGGCGAGGCGGAGGTTTCGGCCGATCACGGCAACGCGGCGGAGGGGGCGGCGTGAAGTTCGTGGCGTCGATGCGGGCCGAGCTCTTCCGGTTGACGCGCTCGCGCGCGGGACGGTTCGGGCTGGTCGTGCCGGCGCTGCTCGGCGCGGCGCAGGTGCTCGGCGGCGATCTGATGGCGCGGCTCCATGCGGCGCGGAGCGCGGCGCAGGGCTTCAGCGGGCAGGGCGGTGGCGCGGCGGCTGCGATCGAGACGGCGTTCGGGCCGCTCGCGGACGGCGTCGGGGGGCTCGGCGCGATGGCTCTCACGATGATCGCGCTGCTCACCGGCGCCTTTGCGATCGCGCGCGAGCGCGACCTCGGCGGGCTCTCGCTGCTCACGCTGTCGCGGCCGCGCGGCGCGGTCGTCGTCGGCAAGACGGTGGCCACCTGCGCCTACGTGATGACGGCGTTCGTGGGGCTCTTCGCCGCCTCGTACCTCGCGGCGGCGGTCGGCCACGACTTCTCCGACGTGGTCGAGGACAACTACGTGATGGCGAGCGCCGGCGAGCTGTGGATCGAGACGCTGAGCGCGGTCTCGGCCGGGATGCCGGCTCTGCTCTGCTGCGCCTGCTTCGGCGGGCTCGTCTCGGCGCTCTCGGCGAGTGTCGGGGCTGCGGCGGTGGCGGCGGTCGTGCCGTTCACGCTGCTCGCACTGTTCCAGAGCACGCTCGGCCGCGTCGCCGACAAGCTCTTCGTGACCTACGCGCCGTTCTTCAGCCCGCGCGCGCCGCTCGCGCGCCTGAGCGAGGTGTCGCGCGCCTTCTCCAACACCCACTGGGAGTCGGGCGAGCTCCTGCGCGCGGCCGTCGTGCCGACCATCGAGGGAGTCGCGTTCGTGCTGCTGGCGTGGCTCGTGACCCAGAGGCGCGACGCATGAGCCGGAGTCGTCCACCCGCGACGAAGGCTCTCCGGATCGTGCCGCTCACGAAGGCGCGGTGGCGCGACTTCGAGACGCTCTTCGGTCCTCGCGGCGCGTGCGGCGGCTGCTGGTGCATGACGCCGCGGCTCACGCGACGCGACTATGAAGCGCGGAAAGGCGAGGGGAACCGGCGCGCGATGAAGCGGCTCGTCGAGCGCGGCCCGCCGCCCGGACTGCTCGCCTATCGCGGCCGCGAGCCGATCGCCTGGATCGCCGTCGCGCCGCGCTCGCAGTACCGCCTGCTCGCCGGCTCGCGCGTCCTGGCGCCCGTCGACGACCAGCCCGTCTGGTCGATCGTCTGCCTTTATCTGAGGAAGGACGTCCGCCGGCAGGGACTCTCGTCGCGGCTCGTTCGCGCCGCCGCCGAGTTCGCCCGCTCGCGCGGTGCGACGATCGTCGAGGGCTATCCGCAGATCCCGCGCAAGAGCGCCATGCCCGACGTCTTCGCCTGGACCGGCATCGCCTCGTCTTTCGAGCGCGCCGGCTTCACCGAAGTCGCCCGCCGCTCGCCGACGCGGCCGATCGTGCGGTGGCGGAGTACCACGGCGGCACGAACGCGCCCCATGCATTGACAGATTGCCGTCGTCGAGCTACTTCCTCCCCTCGTCCCTTTCGAGAGAGCATGCCCGCTCTCGATCGACGAGGGTGGACGCTCTCTCCGAGCGAAGGAGTCGGGAAGAAGGAGAGAGGTCATGATCACGCACGCGAGCCGGAGTGAAGTCGTGTCCGCCGCTCAAGGAGTGTGCGGGGGGGGCGCACTCGATCTGGTCGGCGCTCGCGCCGACGCGTGCTCCTCGTGGCTGCAGCCGGCCTGATCGCGAGCACGGCGACGCTGCGCAAGGTTGAAGCGCAGACGCCGGTCAACACCTACGACGTCAACGACGGCAAGAACAACGTCTACGACAACGCGCTCGGCGAACTTGGAATCGACCTCGGAGGCCAAGTGCCGTTTCAACGCTACGACGACACGAATTCGATCTTCGGCCACTACTACGCGAAGGCCTACAACGCATCGGCCGGAGGACCGCCGACGTTTCGAGAGTGGATGAACCAGTCCATTCTCGACCTCGCCAGCGTCGCGGCGAACATCGGGACCTACTGTCCCGGCACGAGCACCACGATCCTGCCGACCCGCGGCAACGGCCGCGTCGTCGACGATCCGGCGATGACGCCGAACAACCCGGACGTCTTCGTCACTTGGTGGAACGGCTCAAGCGGGGGGCCGCAGAAGGTGATTTACTGGTCGTACAAGATCAACGGCGGGTCGGTGATGATCTGCGCGAAGTACGACGACTCGACGACACCGCCGACGCTTCAGCTCAACAGCAACCCGTCGATCCTGCTCTGGAACTACCCGTACCACTTCTCGGCCTTTGGCACGAACAAGAACCGCTGGCAGCCGACGAAGGGGTGGTCGCGCGAGTTCCAGCCGGGTGCGCCGATCGACGCCACGAATCCCGACGGGATCTTCTTCGCGGAGGCCGTCTGGCGGGGATCGGCGGGAGCCGGCTACAACTTTGGCCCCAAGGAGCAGGCGCTCGAGAAAGGCGACCTGGTCGTCTTTGTGCAGGAGAACTTCTCGGCGAGCATCTGGATCGGGCTGCAACGGACGATCGAGGCCGACTGGTGGGTCCGCAACGAGTTCGCTTTGGCTCCGCCATTGCCGCCGTGGGCGATTCTCCCTCCTCCCGCTCCCAGCACGTTTCCGCCCATCACGAACTTGGCCCGCTCCTTCACGCACGGGAACTCCTGGGGGCGGACGGTCGCGCCGATCTACTGCCTGCTCGCGCCCAAGGTCTTCGCAGGGTCGGTCGAGTGGCTCATGAGCGACTACGGCTTCCCGCTCGGCGATCAGTGGGACCTCAACCAGCACCTGGGTGTCGCGACCGGGGACGGCGGGTTCGCAAGGACGACGGAGACGATCTACTACAACTTCACCCAGCTCGTCGACGTGCTCGGCGTACGCTTCGACCACCCGCGCTTCGGTCAACCCGGCTGGGACGTCGGACTGCTCAGCATCAGCCACCGGCCGAGCGAGCTGCAGGTGCCGATCTACGGAGGCGTGGGCGACTCGGAGGCAGCCTCGTTCTCGCCCTTCTGGGCACGCGCAGACACCACGCTCCACGCCAACATGGCGACGAATTTCAAGGCCCGCATCTTCCGCAACGTCAATCACTCCTACGGGTGGGGCTACATCCCGGGCATCAACGAGTACGCGGTCTACGACGGCACCGAATGGGCGACGGTCAAGTTCGCGCCGAGCGGTCCCGCCAACCCGCGCATCGTCCCGACCGCGACGCCGACGGAGCGCGCCTACCCCGATCCCTACACGCACACGCTGCGGCACGTGCACGGCGGCGTGGCTCCGGGGAAGCCGGCGAATCCCGTGCTCCTGACCGAGCTCGACCTGCAGCAGGGGATGCAGCCGCCCTATCGCAAGACCGGGAGCAACGTGAAATCGATCGGCTGCGGCGTCATCGCGGGCCAGAACGACACGATGCACGTCGCCGACGTGGACGGCGACGGGAACCTCGAGGTGGTCTTCGGCAACTTCGACGGCTTCGTCCACATCCTCGAGTTCGATCCCACCTTCGACCCGCTCGACCCCTATCGGCTCTACGAGGAGTGGAAGAGCCCCTACCTCGGCTGGGGGATCGGCGGCCACGACATGTTCTACGCGGCCGGCTATGCGCAGATGTTCTTCGCGACCGCGAAGGGGGAGATCTTCCGGATCAACGCGATCGCGCCGAACAGCTACCAGGTGGCCAACGGCGGTGCGCCGATCGCGGTCCCGAATCCGGCGAACAACTATCTCTATCAGGGATCGACGCCGATCCTGCTCGCCAACGATTTCACCGGCTTGAATGGCGGCAAGGAACTCCTCGTGATGAACCGGTTCTTCGACTGGTCGATGTTCAATGTCAATGGAGGGCCGATCGTGCAAGGTCGCATGGAACGGTACCGCCACATCGTCGCGCCGACTGACGCCTTCCCGATGCAGCTTGACGGTGACGCGCCCAAGGAAGTGCTTATCACCGCAGCCGATGGGAACGTCTGGATGCTTGACGATCCGACGCTGGCGAAGCCCTGGGTGCAGACGTCGGACCTCGGCACTTTCCTCCGAGCCGGCAACCTCGCCCTCTACCGCGTCGTTCCCTGCCACTTCAACGGGGTGAACAACAAGCCCACGCACCTGCTCCTCTTCGGCAGGAACGACGACCTCGACGACGTCGATGACGATCCCAACAACACGAATCCTCCAACTTCCAGGAACGTCATCCAGCTCTGGGACATCCAGGGAGCGAATCCGATTCTCGTCGGCTCGGTCCTGGCGAGCGCGACGGACGTGTTCGGGGAGAACATGTCCTTCGCGTGGTACTCCAAGCCCACGCTCGGGAGCTCGATCGCGAAGTTCGTCATCACGGGAGGCGTGAGCCTCCAGGTGTTCCAGCTCTCGTTCCCGCCTCCGGGCTCGCCGACCATGCCGGGCTCGGCGGCGTCCATCCCGCTCACGTCGAGCCTGAACGTCTTCGCAACGAAGACGGTCGAGCAGCCCAACGTCGAGTGCATCAGCTCGCTCGACGTCGCGCAGCTCAAGGATGGAGGCGGCGTGCCGCACGCCTCGATCGTCCTCGCCTCGAACCACGGGCGCATCTTCGTGCTGCAGCTCGTCACTCCGCCGGGCGGAAGCGAGCAGATCGTCTTCCAGCGCTTCTCCGACAAGGAGTACGCGGTATCGCCGCCTCCTTCGGGATCACTCCCGAGCAGCGCGGCTCCCGTGCCGTGGCCGTCCAATCGCACGATCGCGCGGACGGCCGCCTGCGACCTCGATCAGCCGCAGCCTGGCAACGGCACGGCGAGCCTCTACTTCGCGCAGTTCGGGTGGTCGCTCTACTCGGAGAGCAGCGTCTCAAAGTACCGGCTCGGGAGGATCGTCATCGACGCGACGGGCAACAACGACGCCTGGGATCCGTTCGTGCAGGAAGCGAAGAACGACGGCACGCAGGATTCAGCGTCGTGGGACCGGAAGTTCCCCACGTTCAATCGCAACCTGCTCTATCGCGACCTCGACAACGACGGCATCAAGGAAGCTCGAGTCTTCGCCGAGACCGGCACGGCCTACCTCGACACGGAGGCCAGTCCCAACATCGTGCGGGAGTTCCAGACGGCGTCGTTGAACGCGGACTCGATCTTCCCTGGTGGTACGGGCGTACCGCTCGCCCACCACAACCAGGGCGGCCGCGTCTTCGAACGGACGTTGCGCGGCAACCCTGCCGTGCGCGACTACGACTACCTCGGCGGCTTCACGATCCAGAACGACCCCGCGATCAACTACTACGAGCGGCTCGGCGGCGGGGAGGGCTGGTGGTACCCGAAGGTCGGGGCGTTCCTGCGCGGCCAGATCGCCACGCCCACCCAGTCGGTCATCCAGATCACGATGGGAACGTCGATGAAGACCGCAATGATCCGGATGGACGGCGAGGTGACGTCGCCGACGAAACCTCACGTCGTGGTCGGCACGCACGGCGGCTTCGTCTACGTCATCCGACCGGGGTCGCAACTGCCTTCCCCCGGCGAAGTGCCCTCGACGCTGCGATTCCAATCGCCGAATCTTGGACAGGTCATCGTCGGGCTCGACGTCGGGCAGCTCGACGGGGATCCCGACGACGAGATCGCCTGCGGCGACTGGGTCGACAACGGGACCTTCGTCGATTGGAAGAACCCGAACCTCGCCGTGAGCAAGAAGAGGAACCGCGGCCACCTGATCCTCCTCGACCCCGATCCGACCACGGGAGCGTTCAACACTCCGATCGAGCTCGACGGCGACGACCTCTGGGGGCTGGGTGAGGGGATCGGTTCGGGCGTGACGGGCGTCAAGATCGACGACGTCAACGGCGACGGCACCAATGAGATCTGGTGTTCCGACGCCGCGGGGCACATCTACCTCTTCCGCAACTACCCGGCGTCGCCGCCGCCGCCGTCGGGGAGGAACGTCGGCTGGAACTGCGTCTACCGGTCGGCCGACCTGGGCGTCTATCCCGGCTTCTACAACAACCTCTTCCCGATCAAGGACACGGTCGACTTCAGCGGCACGTCGAGGACCGCGACGGTCAAGCTGGCCGTCGTGTCGCCCGGCTACGTGATGCTCTTCAAAGTCGTGCCGACGCTCCTGGATTGAACGGTGGAGTGAATCATGCGAACCGTGCACTGCCTCATCGCGCTTGCGTCGATGGTGTTGTCACCCGACTCTCGTGCTCAGGATCGGATCTGGCATGTCGATGGCGAAAACGACATGGATGCGCTCGGGGGCAGGCTCGACTTCCTTTCCGATCTCGACGGTGATGGACTCCAGGAACTACTGCTCGGCGCATGGACTCACCAATGTGACCCGAACGTATTCCCGCCGGATGGGATCGCGTATGAGCACTCGATTGTCGGTGGTGTGCTGAATGAGTGGTGCGGCGAGGCGGAGGGCCTCAGCCTCGGCTTGACTGCGCTGCAGGACGTCGACGGCGACGGCATCCCGGACTTCGCTCTTGGTGGACCTTCGTTTGAGGACCCCAATCTCGGACCATCCACAGGCCGCGTCCGCGTGTTTTCTGCCAGGACCGGCGCGCAGCTCCTCGAGGTCCGTGGAGAACTTCCCGACATCGCCTTCGGCCAGTCGATCGCGGGCCTGCCGGATCTGAATGGAGACGGCTACCCGGAGCTGCTCGCCAGCGCGCCCGGCTATCTCTCGGGAGCCGGATACGTCAAGGTGGTTTCCACCAAGGACGGCGAGATCCTGCGCCAGCACTTCGGCGCGGGACCCTTCGGCCACTTCGGGCAAATCGTTGCGGCTGTCGGTGACGTCGATCGGGATGGCATCGATGACTACGCGATCCACGCAGACCTGACGTCGGGACAGAAGGGACGCCTCTTCGTCTACTCTGCAGCGACCGGGGCGCTTCTGTGGAAGGTCACCGGATCCTACACGAGCGATTACTTGGGAATCTCGATCTCCGACGGCGGCGACGTCGACGGAGACGGCTACGCTGACGTGATCTGTGGCGGACAAACGGGTTCGACCAACGGCGGCCACCTCGACGGGTATTCCGGCAAGACGGGCGCCCTCCTGTTTCGCATCGATGCCTGGGCCGCTCTCGAGCAGCTCGGCATTTCCTGCGACATGGTCGGCGACGCCAATGGCGATGGCGTCGGCGACTACCTGGTCGGTGCGATCGGCAACAAGCACGACGGTCACATGGCCGGGCGCGCGACCCTCTACTCCGGCAAGTCGCTGCGGCCGATCTATACCTTCTACCCGGGCTACAGCAACGCCCTCTTCGGCGGCACGGTCCGCGGCGGAGTCGACTTCAATCGTGACGGGATCAACGACTTCGTGATCGCGGCATATGGCAACGGCTGGCCCGCCATCGGCGGGCGCGTCTCGATCTTTGCCGGCAACGATCTCTACCTGCAGGCCGACGACACCAACCCCCTCCCCGGCGACTTCGTCACCTTCGATACCCGTGGCGGCAGCGCAGGATCCTTCGCCGAGCTCGTGCTCGTCGATGTCAACGGCACTTCAGTCTTCGCTCCGCTCGACTACGGTTTCCTCGACGCCAACGGCGAACTCGCCTCCACTCTTTGCATCCCCGACGATGCCACCGGCCTCGACTTCACCGTCATCAGCTACGCCGTGAAGCTCACCCACAAGCCCAAATGGAACGACTCCAGCGCGGTCGTCATCTCGGTCCAGTGAATCTGGTTTCCACGGAGACTCTCCGATGACTTCAGGCAAGACGCTCTACGCCGCAATGAAGCACGCCTTCGACTACGCCCCCGTCCTCGACACCGCCGTCCGCGAGTCAGGACTGACCCGCGACGAAGCCGCCTCTCTCTTCGACGGCCTTCTCCAGTGGCTCTCGGTGATCCCCTTCGCCCGCAATGGCCAGCCGGTCCAGATGGTCGGTTCGATCGACCAGCTCTGGCACGCCTTCGTCCTCCACACGAAGCTCTACCGGAACTTCTGCGACCGCTTCTTCGGCCGGTACATCGACCACGATCCGCTCGACCGCCTCGATGAAGAGACCTCGAAGAAGCAATACGCCCGCTTCACTCTCGCCACGCTGCGGCGCGAGTTCGGCGACGACGTCCATCCCGCGTTCGTCGACCTGACGCAGCAGGTGACCTGCTGCTACGGGCAGTGCGACGATGGGAGCGGCATCAAGGTCGTGGCGGAGATCGGCACGGCCCCCTGACTCGCAGTTGGTGGAACGCCGTTCCAGGTGGACCTTCCCTAGAATCCGCCGCTCTTCGCGCGGGCACCGTCGCCCGCCGAGTGAAGGGCGCGACGTGAACCAGATCTCGACGAAACCGCCGAGCGGGATGCGTGACTTCCTGGCGCCGGACGTCGCGCGGCGGCGGCACGTGATCGGGGTGATCGAGCGGGTCTATGAGTCGTTCGGGTTCGTGCCGCTCGAGACGCCGGCGATCGAGAACCTCTCGACGCTGCTCGGGAAGTACGGGCCCGAAGGAGACCAGCTCCTCTATCGACTGCTGCACCGGCGGGAGCGGCTCGCGCGGGCGCTCGAGTCGGGGAAGCCGGCGGAGCTCGACCTCTCCGACGAGGGGCTGCGCTACGACCTGACGGTCCCGCTCGCGCGCGTCGTCGCCAACAGCCGCGAGCTGCCCGCCTACTACAAGCGCTACCAGATCCAGCCGGTCTGGCGCGCCGATCGGCCGGCGAAGGGACGGTTCCGCGAGTTCTGGCAGTGCGACGTCGACGTGACCGGGACGACGTCGCGCGTCGCCGACGCGGAGGTGTGCGGCGCGGTGGCGACGGTGCTCGAGGAGCTCGGGTTCGCGGAGTTCGAGATCCACCTGAATCACCGCGAGCTGCTGCGGGCGCTCGTCGCGGAGGCCGGTCTCTCTCCGGAGCAGGAGGGGCCGGCACTCGTCGCCCTCGACAAGCTCGACAAGGTCG
>Ga0247727_10001971_pt1 | contig 47520 bp, 47 predicted proteins | sample WisWelCaveWW1625_FD_202498 | JGI IMG/M metagenome (GOLD analysis project Ga0247727, IMG submission 202498) | Biofilm microbial communities from Wishing Well Cave, Virginia, United States - WW16-25 | ecosystem: Environmental > Aquatic > Deep subsurface > Groundwater > Cave microbial mat | place...
AAGCCCGATCAAACCATAGGCCCCTGCGGCCGTTGCAGGTGAGTCTCAAGTAGCTGCGTGGCTGGTCTGGACCAACCCCAAGCACGGGATGGTTGGAGCGGTCAGCGGATGTTGATGGGCTTCGCTTGGGATCGCGGCGGTTCGACTGATGGCGTCCGTTCACGCGACTCGATGCCCGGCATCGTGCGAGCCCTGCCAGGCGGCATGCCATATGTTTCGCGTGCCGAACGCTCCCCGGCCTGCAACGCAACCCTACGAAGAAGACTGATCTTTTTAGGGACCGGAGGCGGAACGTCTTGACTTCTACTTCAGTAGCTGCGTTGAAGCTCGAAGGGCACCGTGCCGTCGCGATGGGAACGTCGCCCCACTCACAGACTCGGCGGTTCCCAAGAACTTGGGTGCAGCTACTTGACACTTCGCGCTTCACTTCGCACTTCATACTTCGTGCTTCGTACTTCAATGCCCCTGAGCGGTTCGCTCAGGGGCATTCTTCGCCGAGCTTCGCCACGTCGCGCGCGGTCTTCACGTCCTTGAGGTACTTCACCATCTCCGCGACGGTTGCGATCGACGCGTTGTTGTCGTGCATCTGCTGCCGCAGGGCGAGGAACTTGACCTCGGCGCCGCGCGCGTCGAGGCCCGCCTGCCTGGCGGCGACGCCGAGCACCTCCGACTTCGCGTCAGCGGCGGCGAGAAGCCTCTCCGCGAGGGCGTCGGCCTTCTGGGCGAACGCCTCGGCGTCGGGCTCCTCCTCGAGCGAGAAGTACTCGAGCTCGCTCTCGAGCTCCAGCACGCGGTTGCGGAGTTCGGCGACGATCCTCTCGAGCTCCAGCTTCGTCCGGCCCTGGCCGCTCTTGAGCTGGCGCTGGAGCTCCTGGTACATGGCGAGCTCGACGTTGAGCCGCTCCAGCGTGTTGAGGGCGTCCCCGAGCCGTGCCTCGAGCTTCGGGTTGCTCTCGCGAAGCTTGAGGAGGGCGGTCGTCAGTTCGTTCAGCTTCCGCGCCTGCTCGGCTTCCTGCTCCTCGCGGAGGCGGCGCTTTTCCGCGTCCTGCGCCGCGCGCAGGCCCTCCTGCTCCGTGTTGAAGTCGCTGCGCATGGCGGCCTTGGCGTCGTCGACCTCCTTGCGCAGGCCGACGATCATCGTGCCCGCCTCGAGCGCGGCGATCTTCGCCTTCAAGTCGGCGATCTCGCGGACGTGCTCCTCGCAGGTCTTGCGCGAGAGTTCCGCGATGAGGTCGAGGACGAACTGGCGCAGCCCTTCCTTCGTGTACTTGCGGATCTTGAGGCCCGCCGCCTCCTCCGCGGTGACTTTGCGGCCCTGGTCGATGAACTGATCGACGCGCTCACCGACCCCGCCGGGCGCACCGGGTGCGGGAGCCGGAGCGGGCACGGGCGCCGCGTCGGGCTTGCGCACCTGCGTCGCCTCTTCCGGTGGAACGGGCGGAACGCCGCCCGCGGGCGGGTCGGGCCGGTCGTGCAGGACAAACTTGTCGTCGTCTGCCATGGTGTTGTTCTTAGTTGGGGGCCGTCTTCTCCACCACCGTCATGCGGGCGCCGGCGGACTGTGCGTCCTTGACCGCCTTGATCATGTCGACCACGATGCCGACGCCGGCCTTGTTCTCGAACATCAGCTTCTGGAGCACCTCGAACTTCTTCGCGGCGCCCAGCGAGTCGGAGAGGGCGCGCTTGACCGCGTCCTCCATGGGGGTGGAGCCGCCGAGGCGCGGCAGTACGGCGTCCACGCGCGCCTGGAGCGCGGGCGCGTCGATCTCCTCCTCGAGGTCGAAGTAATCGAGGCCGAGCTCGAGCTCGACGATGCGGGCCTCGAGCTCCGCGATGATCTTGAGCAGCTCGGCGCGGGACCGCGCGTCCTGGGTGTTGAGCGACGCGCGCAGGGCGGCGAGCTCGGTCTGGAGCCTCTCGATCTCGGCCAGCGCGGCGAGGAGCTTCGCCTCGAGGTCCTGCGCGCGGCCGCGCTCGATCTCGAGTTCCTTCTCCAGCTGGATGAGCCGGTCGCGCATCTCGCCGGCGGCCGCGTCGCGGATGCGCTGGATCTCCGCGTCGTGGTCGGCCTTCATCTGCGCGATGAGGTCGTTGAACTCCTTGCGCAGGTCGTCGAGCTCCTGCTGGCGCTGCGCCTTGAGGGACTCGATCTCCTTGGCCGCCTGGCGGGAGAGCCCCTCGAGCTGCTCGCGGAGCTGGTAGATCTCCTTGATGTGGTCGGCGCAGCTCTTGCCGGCGAGCTCGTCGATGAGCTTCGCCACGAACTCGCGGATCTGCTGCTTGGAGAAGACCTTGATGTTCTTCTTGGCCTTCTCCTCCTCGCTGAGGCGCTGGCCCTGGTCGAGGAATTTCTGGAGCTCGCCCTCGGCCTGCTCCTTGTTCTTCCCGGGCTCGTCGCTGTGATCGTGTAGGACGACCTTGTCATCGGCCATGGCTCAACCCCCGTTATACCTGCATTTCCTTCAGGCGGCGCGAGAGGGCGCGTCCCCGTTCCAAGGCACCGTTCAATTCTACAATCACCGCGATCGACCCGTCGTTCTTATGCATCTGCGCCAGCAGGGCGTCGTGCATCTTTCGCGACTCGAGCAGCTCCCGTTCGACCGACGCCTGCATCGCCGGGGACATCCGCCCCTTCACGGCCGAGAACTGCGACGAGACGGCGTTCCAGTCGAACTCCTCGCTCAGCGTGAAGTGGGTGAGCCCCGCTTCGAGCTCGACCACGAGCTCCTGGAGCCTCGCGAGCTCCTTCGCGTGGGTCTCCTTGAGCTTCTTGATCTCCGCCTCGAGCGCGGTGATGCGCGACTTGAGCTCGTTGAGCTGGCCGGTCGCGGAGTCGCGCTGCGCGCGGGCGGCGTCGACCTCCTTCGCGGCCCTCTCGGTCATGACCTTCGCCTCGGCGCGCGCCTTGTCGCGCTCGTCGATCGCGTCGGCGGCCTTCTGCTGCTCCCCGGCCACCGTCGCCTTGACGTCGGCGAGCTCCTTCTCGAGAGGGCCGAGTGCCGCCTGCGCCTTGCCGAGGGCGCCGATGAGCTCGGTGATCTTGATGTCCTTCTGCAGCGACTCCTCGGTCTTCGCGGCGAGCTTCTGCTGGCTGGCGGCGAGGTCGTTCTTCGTGGACGCGAGGTCCTTCTCCAGGGCGGCGGTCCTCGACTTCGCCTGCGCGAGCGCGGCCTCGAGCTCGGCGACCTTCGCGGCGCGCTCCTCGGCGAGGTTCTTCGACGCGGCCAGCTCCGCGTCGCGCGTGGCGAGCGCGCCCTTCGTGGCGGCGAGCTCCTTCTCCAGCGCCGCGATTCTCGCCTGCGCCTCGGCGAGCGCCGGTTCGACGTGCGCGAGCTTCGCCCCGCGCTCGTCGGCGAGTTTCTTCGAGGCGGCGAGCTCGGCCTCCCGCGCGGCGAGCGTGCCGCTCGTCGCGGCGAGCTTCGATGTCGCCTCGGCGAGCGCCGGCTGGAGCTCGGCGATCTTCGCGCCCTGCTGCTCGGCGAGCTTCGTGGCGGCGGCGAGGCTGTCGGTGATGCCCGACGACTTCCGCTTCTCGCTGTCGAGCGCCTCCTCGAGTTCGCCCACGCGGGCGGCGAGCTGGTCGTTGCTCTTCTTCGCCTCGGCGAGCTCCTCCCGTGTCGTGGCGAGCGCCATCTTCGCCGCGCTGAACTCCTCGTCGAGGCGGGAGCCGCGGCCGTCCGACTGGGTAAGCGCCTTGCGGAGCTGCTCGATCTCGGACGCCTGGTCGGCGAGCTGGCGCTTGGCCGCCTCGAGCTCGCTCTTGAGCTGCAGGCCCCACTTGTTGGCTTCGTCGAGCTTGATTTTCTGGCCGCGGTTGATCGCCTCCTGCGACGCGAGGGCGTTCTTGAGCTCGGCCAGGTCCTTCGTGAGCTGGTGGTTCTGGTCGTCGAGCTGCGTGATGCGCGATCCGAACGCGTCGTGCTCCTTCTGGAGGTCGGCGAATTTCGACTCGCGGGCGGCGAGCCGCTTCTCCAGGTCGCCCGCGCTGCCCGAGGCGCCGGCGAGCCGGGCCTCGAGATCGCGGAGGCGCTTGTCGCGGGCGGCGAGTTCGGACTCGAGTTTGGCGCGGAGCGCTTCCAGCTCCTTGACGAGCTTCTCGGCGCCGGAGAGGGACTCGGCGTGCTCCTTGTCGGAGGACTTCGACGCCGTGAGCTCCTTCTTGAGGGCGGCGAGCTCGGACTCGCGGTCGGCGACGCGGCGCTGGAGGTCCTTCGCCGCATCGGACGAGAGGTCGGCGCGGCCCTCGAGCTCCTTGAGGCGGGCCTGCATCGCCTTGATCTGGCCGAATCGCTCCTCGGACTCCTTCTCGCTCGCGCCGGCGCGGGCGCTGCCTTCCTTCGCGGCTTTCTCGGCGAGGGCGAGCAGGCCCTCGAGCTCGTGGAGCCGCTTCTTGGCCGCCTCGTAGTCACCGAGCTTGACCTCGAGCTCGGCGATGCGGGCGATGAGGTCGTTCTTGTCGGACTGGCTGTACTGGGCGACGAGTTTCTGGATCAGGTCGATGAGCGCCGACTTGGAGAGGAGCTTGACGCCCTCCTTCTTCTGGAGATCCTCGGGGCGCACCTCGCGGCCGATCTGCTTGAGCTGCTCATCCAGGCTGATCTTCTTCTCGTCCTTGGCCATGGCTAGTCCTCGAATCCCAGGGATTTCTCGATCGCGCCGCCCGGGAAGATGGTGGGCGGGCTGATGAAGGTGTCGTCATCGGAGGTCGGCACGGCGCGCGCGGCGCCGAATGCGGGGCGGAACTCGGCGATGAGCTTCTTCACGTCGGCGACCGGGTCACCGGTCTGGTTGAGGCTCAGGCAGACGGCGTCGACGCGGCGCCGGACTTTCGGCGCCTTGTCGGGGAATCTCTGCTCGACGATGGCGCCGACTTCGCGGAGCATCGCGTACGCCAGGCCGCGCAGGCCGACGGCGACGAAGACGGCGACGGCCTCGTTGGCGTCGCCGGGCGCGTCGGAGACCGCAGGGGAGCCGTCCGCACGGAACAGCGAGGCGTGGGCCTTGAAGGCTGAAATGACGTTCTTGCACTGGAGCGGATTGGCGAAGGCGAAGGCCGGGTCGAAGCGCTCGAGGGCGGAGACAAGGCGCCAGAGGGGGGCGGGATCGCCGCCGGGCGCCAGCGAGTCGATGGCGAAGTCGGCGTACGCGTTCCGGAGCGGGTCGTTGTGGGACTCATACCGGTTGAGATCGAGGAGGATCTCGTCGCCCGCGAGCACGGAGGGGTCCGGGTTGTTCGCGAAGAAGTTGAGCTTGTAGGGCGTGGGGTTGAGCATGGCGCGGTCGAGGTAGGTGAGACGGCGGCGCGCCGACGGCGGAAGCGCGTAGGCGAGGATGCGGGCGAGATCGAAGGAGTTGTCGCGGCGGTTGAGGACGATGGCGGGGCGGTCGCGTTCGATCATCGACGGCACGAGCATACGGAGGATCGGCTCGGGAACGCTGGGGCCGTACTGGGCCCAGTGCGCGGCGGGATCGAACGACGCGGCCGGCACGCTCCAGGCCTGCTTGAGGTTGAACCGGAGGTACTGGAGATCGTCGAGGTCGGCCGGGAGGAAGAGATCGTCGGGGAAGGTGAAGGGGTTGAACCATGGGATCTTGGCGAGGTCCTCGCCCGTGACGAAGATCGTGTGAACGCAGGTGCGGGCGCGTCCGGCATGGTCGGTGCCGAAGGCGAAGCCGCGCACGAAGCCCCAGAGGTCTTCGTGGACGCGGCCGAAGGCGCGCTCGGGGCGTGAGCCGACGATGCGGTAGAGCCGTCGGGCGGTATCCTCCGCGGCGGCGATCGCCTGGGCGGGCGCTCCCGGCGTCGCGTAGAGCGTCTTGTACCCGTTCATCGACGAGTACACGTGGTGGCCGATCGAGATTTCCAAGGAAGTTCCCAGTCCCCCGTGCCCAGTTCCCAGTCGTTAGGCCGTAATGTTCAGCATGTCGAAGAGCGGCTCAAGAATATTGATCGGCGTGTGGGTGTTCACCGGCCCCGGGATGTGCGCGCCGCCCGAGAGCAGCGTGTATCCCGTGGCCGACGCGTTGTAGTAGCGGACGCACCCGCCGCACAGCTTCAGATAGTCCTGGAGGTCGCGCAGGAAGAGCTCGCTGCTGGCGAGCTTCCGCTTCGGGTACATCTCGGGCGGCCAGATGATCGGGTACTTGTCCGATTTCGTGATGGTCACGTTGACGTACTTCAGGCTCTTGAACCGGCGGACGGGCCGCTCCGCGAACGCCCGGGCGTCGATCTCGATCTTGAACGCGTCGGAAAGGCCGTACTTTTTCTTGATCTCCCAGGTCGATGAGCGCGTCTGCGGCGGCCGCGTCTTCTCCAGCTGCTCGCGGAGGATCTGGTCGATGCGCTCGGCGCAGACCTTCGAGAGGCCCTTGTAGTACATGAGGAGGCGTTCCTTGAGCTCGGTGCCGGTGAAGCGGGCGCCGGCGGGGAGGACCTTCTCCTTGGCGGCCTTGATCATGCTGGGCGACTGCTTCTCCAGGGTGTCCTGGAGGGTGTTGAGCCACTTGCCGTCCTCGGCCTGGAGGATGTCGTCGCGCCCCGCCTCGAGCTTCTTGAAGATTTCCGCGAGCCGGTCCCGCGCGATGCGCTTGGCATTTTCGAGCGACTCCTCGAAATCGCGCCGGCGGCGCTCCTGCTCGGCGAGATCGACGAGCAGGTCGTTCATGTTGCTGATCTTGTTGGGATTGATCTGCCCTTCCTTGGCCGACCCGACGGTGGCGCCGAGCTCGCGGTAGAAGTTGTTGAGCGCGCGCGGCTGGAGCTCCTCCTTCAGCACCATGAAGAAGTTGCGGAAGATGCTGTCGGTGTCGATGTTGTCGGGATCGAGCAGGACGATGAAGCCCTCGGCGTCGTTCATGAGCTCCAGCAGCACGCGCTGGATCGCGTTCTTGGGCTCGACGCCCATGGTGTAGCTCTTGAAGTTGCGCAGGACTTCTTCGTACTCCTCGCCGGAGGTTTCGAGCGTGATGACCTTGGCGACCGACTTCATGTGGCGGGTGATCTCGGTCACGAGGAAGTAGGTCGCGGGATGGGTCTCGTCGCCCTCGTCGCGGGCCGTGGCGGGCGGCCAGTGCTGCTTGGACGTGTACTTCTGGTGCATGTCCTGCGAGAAGTCGTAGACGAGGTCCTTCACGCGGACGCGTATCTGCTGGATCTTCTTCGGGTCGGCGGAGCCGCGGTATTTCTGCAGGAGGTCCTCGACCTTGATCCACTTGATGTCGATGCCCTCGTACGGCCAGGAGAAGCGCTGCTGGCGCGCGCCGAGGATGTCGCCGAGGAAGGTGAGGTAGGTCGACTTGCCCGATCCCGAGAGGCCGATGATCAGGTAGAGCGGGCAGGTTCCGCCGTCCTCGGTCTCCATGAGCGTCGAGCGCAGGAATTGGTAGGTGTCCTCGATGGCGGAGGTGCCGAGCCGCTGCTGCGGGGTCGGTGCGACCGGCGGAGGGTTGTTCGCGGCCGGGCGCGGGGTCGGGTCCGGCGGCGGCTGCCGGCCGAAGATCGGCGGCGGCTGGTTCTGAGGCGTCGGCGGCGGCTGCTGGGGCGGCGGTTCCACCTTGGGCTGGCCGAAAACGGGCGGCTTGCCCTGCTGGCCGAACGCAGGAGGCTTCGCCGGGCCCGGCTGCTGTCCGAAGACCGGCTTGGGCGTCGGGTCTTGGGCCGGCGGAATCGTGGAGGGCTGCTTGGGAGGCTCCTTGCCCGTGAACGGGGCGCGGAACGGCTTGTCGGGGTTCTGGGGGGGAGGCGGCGTCGAGACGAGCGTGCGGCCGTACGGCTCGGGCTCCATCGGCGTCGCGCGGAACTCCGCGGGGACCGCCAGCGCGCCGCTGGGGTCCTCGACCTGGGGGAGGTTCTTCTTCGGCTGCGCGGGCATGACCAGCGTGCCTTCGAAGTCGGGAGGCGCCTGCTCTTCGACGACCTGGCCGTTGCCCTTGTAGTTGCAGCTCTTGTTGAGGCAGCGCTTGGACCCGCCCGCGTCCTCGGCGAGCGTGCGCTGCCTGCACTTCGGGCAGGACTCGACGAGGACGCCGGCGATCTCGCAGCTCGCGTTCTTGCAGACGCTCTCGTCGACGACGAACGAGTTGGCGCGGCAGACCGAGCAGGCTTCGACCCGCTTGAAGAGGTGCTCGCAGTTCCCCTTCGTGCAGAACATCAGGTCGGGTGCGTTGAGGAAGGCCTTGTTGGAGCAGAAGAAGCACATCGAGACGACGCTGGCGTTGTCGGTGCAGTCGCGGTTGACGCAGACGGTGCGGTTGCCGAACGGGATGATCGAGATCTTGTCGCACGTCGGGCACTTGGAGCGCGGGATATTGAAGGTGCGGCAGCCCTTGTTGAAGCACTTCATCCGGTCCGGGAGGAGCGAGAAGCTGATCTCGCGGCAGTAGCCGCAGTAATAGAACCGGCGCCCGCCCGGGCAGCCCGGGTTGGCGCACTGGCCCGATTTTCCATCGGGCGAGCTCATGGCCGCGCCGCAGGCGAAACAGGGTTTCCCGGCCACTATTCCTCCGGCACCACGATGCGGAAACCGACGTTCGGGTACGCGCGGAACGGGTTGGCCCCGTATCGCCGCGTGGTAATGCCAGGCCCGCCGACGATATCGGGCGAGCCCTTCAGGACGAAATTCGCGCGCTGGACGTTGGCGACCTGCTGGTACTCGAATACCGTGAGGCGCGCGTCCTCCTTGCCTTTCTCGCGGCAGGTGACGGCGTCATAGTGCGGATAGGCGAAGTCCTCGAACCGGAGGTACTTGCGCTCGTCGTCGTTGTAGCGGTCGAGCGTCCACTGCCAGCCGAAGCCGTCGAGCTGGTAGATCTTGTTCTTCTCGTCGACCATCCGTGCGGTCTCTTCCAGCAGCGTCTGGTAGGCCTTCCGGTTCTTGAGATAGTAGTTCGAGAGCTCCGCGCCTTCCCGTCCGAAGTACGAGTTGAAGTCCTTCGCGGGGTTGTGGTCGGCCCACGGGAACGCGAGCTTGCGGACGGGGTCGAGGAGCATCTCGCTGCCGTCGCGCGGAATCTCCTCGTTGGGCCAGCTCGACGCGCGCTCGAACTGCGCCTCGTTGGGGAGATCGACGCGGCGGCCCGTCACCTTCGAGCGCCACGCGCAGAAAGCGAGCGCTTCGTAGAGCGTGATGCCGTAGACCGGCTGCTCGGCCCAGCCGACCTCCTGCCCCATGAAGTTGGTCTTCGCCACTTCGCCCTGCTTGCCGGGCCAGTAGCGCGGGTAGAGGATGTCGCGCATGGCGATGGGACAATGGATTCGCTGGTCGGCCGCCACGTCGGTGCGCTGCTCCAGCTTCTTTACTTCAACCATGAGGCGCGTCAGGAACTGGACCGGCTCGATGGGGAAATGGCCGTGCTGGAAGGGCATCTGGTAGCGCTTGTCGATGCGGCGCCGGTAGGCTTTGCGAAGGTCCTCGATCAGCGTCGTGAGGTCCTGCACGACTTTCGAGGCGGTGTCGTAGTACTCCAGCTCGCGCAGCTCCTTTTCGGTGAGGATCTGGTAGAGCTCCTCCTGGTCGTTCTTGATGAGCGCGCGCCTCAGCAGGTACTTGATGATGCCGAAGATGCGGCGCATGACCTCTTCTCGCGGAACCTGGAACTTGCGCGTGGCGCGGCCCACCTCGCGGCCCATGACGAAGTGCGAGCTGTCGTCGGGCGACGGCTCGGACTGCTGCTGCGGCTCCATCGCCAGGAGCACGCGCTGGATTTCGTAGCGCAGCGACGAGAGATAGCCGGAAACGAAGCCCTGCGCGTCGCTGTAGTCCTCGTCGAACTCGATGATGTCGCCCGGGGCCCGCTCAAACGGGACGCGGCAGCGCTCGACCCTCAGGTTCAACGTTCCCCACACGTACTGCCAGATGTCGGGCAGGTCGTAGAGCCGGACGCTGTGCTCGCCGGCCTGCTCGGCGTAGTCGAGGAACTGAAGATAGTCCCCGTTGGTCACCATGCGGCGTCCGATGTTGAACGCCGGCAAGTGAACCCAGATCGGGGGAGTGGCGTCGAGGATGTTCCGGAGGCTGAGATGGCGCTCCCGGTCGAATTCGCGCACCGCCTCACTGAGGTAGTCGTAGCGACTCCCCAACATGAAGACGGCCTCGGGAAGGAGGACAGTTTCGGATTCAGCCATACTGAGCCTAACGAGTATACGGCAAACGCCAGCCACGGGCAATCCGACCAAGCGGGCGTAGAGCGTTCAACAGCAACGAGTTACACCTTGTCGGCGCCCAGATGGAGGTCGTCGTCGCTGCTCTCTTCCATCATGTGTTCCGCGATGGTGTCCGACTCGGGCAGCGCGAAGTTCGTGTCATCGTCCGATGCCGGTTTCAGCCCGAGCAGCTTCCGCGCCTCCTTCACCATCGCGTGCAGTGCGGGATCGGTCACGTGGGAGCCGAGCTCGCGCAGGCGCTGCCGGAAGGGAGAGGCGACCTGCGGGACGTGCGCGAAGACAAGTTCATCGAGCAGCGCGACTCCGATCCGCGTCGCCCCCGCCTGATGAAACTTCTCCACAGCGTCACAGCCGTCGGCGGGTGCGTTGGTCGAGATCGTCCCGTCCTTGCGGAAGCAGAGCCGGGCGTTCGCCCACACGCCCGCCAGGGAGTGGAGTTCCGCGGCGCTGAACCAGCGGCCGGGCTCGTGCTTTTCGAGGACGGCGATGAACCGCCAGAGATCCTCCGCGTTGCCGCCGGGGCAGAGTGAGGCGGCGACGAAATCGGAGTAGGCGCTTGCCGGCGGCAGGCTCTTCGTCTCCCGTGTCTTCAGATCGATCAGCGCCACGTCCGGTCCGAACGCCATGTCCTCCGGCAGCTTGTCGCAGACGGTGATCTGGAACGTCGGCGGTGTCGTGGGGTCGATCACGGCGCCGTCGAGATAGGTGAGCCCCCGCCGGAGCGCGGGCGGCAGCGCGTGGGCCAGCGTGGCGATCATGGCGAACGCATCATGGCGCGATGGATCGACGACGACCGTGGAGGTCGACGTCTCCAAGAGCGGCGGGAAGAGCAGCTTGATCCAGTTCGCGTGGATGCCCGGCGTCGCGGGCGCCTCGGCCGGAGGCGGGGTCCACGACTTGCGGAGCTCCGAGGACAGGTAGTCGAGGTTGGTGTCTTCCGGCAGGTAGAGGTCGTCGGGCAGGTCGAGGGGGCAGAAGCCCGTGAGCCGGCTGAGGTCATCCTCGCGGAAGAAGACCGTGTGAACGCACGTGCGGGCGCGGCCCGCGTGATCGGTGCCGAAGTGGAAGGCCTTCAGCGAGGCGGTATAGCCGTCGCCGGCGCGGTAGAAGCCGTGCTCCGGCCGGGTGCCGACGATGCGGTAGAGCTTGCGCGCGATCTCCTCGGCGCGCGCGGCGACCTCCGCCGGAAGCTCCGGCGACGAGAAGAGCGTGCGATATCCCTTCTGCGAGGAGTAGACGTGATGCCAGAGTTCGAGTTCCAAGACGCAACTCCGACGTCAGTATAGCGGGCGGCGGCGCCCTACAATGTCCCCACTCAAAGGAGGAGCCATGAGATTTTTCATCGCGCTGGGCGTCCTCGTCGGTGCCGGCGGAGCGGCGTCGCGGGCGGCCGCGCCGCCTGACGTTACGGGTGTCTACGCCCTGTTCAGCGCCGACGACACCGGGGGCAAGCCGGTCGGGCACATCGTCATCTCATCGCAGCGGGGCGCGCAGTTCCTCGTCGGCATCGCCATCCCTACCGGTGAGGCGAAGCAGGACTGGGAGGGTCGGGGAGTGATCGAGGGCGCCGCGGGCGCGTATGAGTGGGTCTTCCCGGATGGAAAGACGGGGCGGACGACCTTCACCCTCGAAGCCGACGGCAGTCTCAAGGGTCGGGTGCGGGGTTCCGGGGTCGATTGGAACTACGTCGCCAAGAGGCTCGATCCCGCGCGGACCCAGGCCAACCTCGTTGGTACGTACGCCCTCACCAAGGAAGGGGACGAGGAGAATGGCGTGATCGGTCACATGAGCATCTCGTCGCAGCGGGGAGCGCAGTTCCTCGTCGGCATCGCGATCCCGACGGGTGATGGAGCCCACGATTGGGAGGGACGCGGCGTGGTCGACGGCGAGAAGGGCTATTACGAATGGGCATTCCCCGACGGCAAGAAGGGGCGCACCACGTTCAAGATCGACGGCGAGGGCCGCCTCCACGGAGGGGTCGACGGCAAAGACCTGGAATGGAGCTACATCGCCCGGCGCCTTGAGGGTCCTGTGCGGATGCCCAAGAAGTAGTTCGACTCGGAACGCTTCGCGTTCGCTCGCTCACTACAGGTAGTTCGACGCGGATGCGCTTCGCAAGGGGCGATGTCCTGCTTCGTACTTCAATGCCCCTGAGCGCTCCGCTCCAGGGGCATTGCACCTAAAGTCCGCGACGGCTCCTGCCGATAGACCCTATTGCCTCTCGAAGGGTCGCTGCGTGCGCTGGGGGACGCGCAGCACGGGGGGCGTGAGACGCTGGGGTGTTGCCATGCACGTTCCGACAGTCACGGACGAGATGCTCGAGAAGGTACTCCAGGCGGCCGCGTCGCCCGTCTTCGTGGAATTCACGGAGGCCGACTCGACGGTGAGCGCCAGGATCCGGCGGCGCGTCGAGGTCACCGCGGAGGAGTTCGACGATCGGGTGATCTTCCTACGCCTCTACGTCGATGAGAATCCGGGCCCCGCCGCGCAGTGGCGCGTGGAGTCGAGGCCGATGCTCGTGGTTTTCAAGCGCGGGCGCGAGATCGGCCGGATTGGCGGCGATGTGAGCACCGAGACCCTGAGCGACCTCATTGAGAAGGCGATCACCGCTGACGCGTAGTCACCGCTTCGACTGATCCTGCTGGCGTCCCGCGAGGGGCGCCAGTTTTTTTTCGGGGAAACTGGCCCTCCGGAATCACCAAGGTCATTGCTGTGCCGGCGCCCTCGAGGCGTCCAATCAGGGCTGCCGGAGGGACCCATGCGCCTTACGATCACGCTTTTCCTGGCCTTGTTGACGCTCGCGCAGGACGTCGACCGCAAGGCCTTCGACGAACTCGTGCGCAAGCTCGCCGACGACGACCTCGAGGCTCGCGACGACGCGGCGAAAAAACTCATCGAGATGTCGGAGGCCATCGACGGGTGGCTGGGCGAAGTCGCGAAGAAGGAGTCCGGCGAGGGCAAGGCGCGCCTCACGGCCATCCTCGAAGAACGGCGGCTGCGGACGGAGATTCTCCGCCTTCGAAAGCTCGGGCTCTCGGAGGCGCTGGTGCGGGCGCATCCGGAGCTGGTCAAGCGGCTCCAGTCGAAGGATCCCGGCGAGCGGCTCGCGTTGATCATCGACGTCACGGGGGTCACCGTCGATCTGTCGCTCAACGTGAGACGGGTCGAGCCGGCCATCCCGATGATGCCCTCTGAGCGGGGCGTGATCGTCGCGGCGGCCATGGCGGGGACGGCCGACGCGCCTCTCATTCGCGAGATGATCGGCGTCGCGCAATGCTATCGGGAGCAATGGGTTGTGCCCCTGCTGAAGCCGGCGCTTCGGCACGACGACGCGGCGATCCGGCGGCGCGCGGTCCAGTCCCTGTGGATGTCCGCCAACGACCTGACGTCCGTCCTGCCCGATCTGCTCGCGATGATGCCGGGCGACGAGGCGACGGCGATCGAAGTCGGGCAGCGGGCGTACTGGTTCGACTGGAACGAGTGCATCAACGACCTGATGGAGGCGCTCCCGTCGCTTCCGAATGCGTGGAAAGTGCAGTTCAGCTACCAGGTCCAGGTGAACCTGTCGGTCCGCGCGGAGCCGGCGATGCGGAAGCGGCTGAAGCACAAGGAAGCCGACGTGCGCCGCTTCGCGGCCGCGTTCTACGGCCAGCATCCGGCGCTCGATCCGCCCGCCGATCTCGAGGCGCTGCTCGACGATCCCGACGCCGGCGTACGGTCGACCGTCGCGTGGCTCGTCGTCCCCCGGCTCCCGATCGAGCGGCTGAAGGCGCTGAGAGCGGGCGAGGATCGCGTCGTTGCCGATGCGGCGACGGAGGAGCTGGTCCGGCGGGGCGCGCCGGGCGCCCGGGAGATCGTGAAAAAGGCGCTGGAGGAGCGGCACGTGAGCGGACCCCGCTGGATGGGGATGCTCCGCGACGCGACGCTCATCGAGCTGGCAAAGCCCTACGCGGAGGGCTCGACGCAGGAGCGCCGCGCGTGGATCGACGCGCTGGCGGAATTCGGCCGTGCCGACGACGTGAAGGGCCACCTCGACGACCCGGAGATGGCCGATTTCATCCTTGACGCGTACATCGTGGCGGCAGGCGAGGGTGCACTCGACGCCGTGGCGAAGCTCGCGGAGTCTGGCGATGCGGACGAACGGACGCGCGCGCTGTGGGCCCTGGAGCAGTTCCGATGCCACCGGGCGATGGAACTTCTCGTCAAGTTCCTGAAGGACGACTCCGAGGACATCCGCTCCGAGGCGGCGTCGGTGCTGTCGACCGTGACGGATCCCAAGCTCGTGCGCGCGGTGCTGGAGGCCTACCAGGTGAACGATGGCTCCGCGACGTACGGTCTCCTGGAGACGGGAGCGTTCAAGGGGGACGAGCCGATTCTCCTGACGATCTTCGACGGCGGCGACGGCTGGCTTTCCGTGGCGGCGCTCGAGGCGCTTCTGACATCGGGGTCCGGGGGAGCGCGAAAGGAGGTCGAGAAGCGCGTCGCGGAATTCGGCGCCGACCAGCTGCTCACCATCGACGGCACCTGGCTGACGGTGCACGTTCCGGGCTACGAGGCGCGGTTGAGGGAGGTTCTGAAGGAGACGGGCGACGCCGATCTCGAGTGGGCCCTGGCCGCCCTTGGCGATCGCGTGCTGGCGAAGAAGTGCGTCGCCGCCGCGATCGACCGCGGCTCGTTCGATCGGTCGATTCCGATGGCCGCCGTGCCCGAGGAGCTCCGCACGGCGTGGATCGACCTGGGGCTGAAGACCGCGCGCGCCTCGATGCGGCAGCAGCGGCCGAGCCTCTTCGCGATGCTGGCCGCGGAAGGCTCCGATGCAGCGTTGGACGCCCTGATCCAGCTGGTGTGCACGGCCGCGCAGCCGCACACGGGCTACGAAGCGACGGCGCTCATGGAGGTGGATCCCGTCCGGGTCCGATCGAGAGTGCGCGAGCTGACGGCGTCGACGATCGCGACCGACCGGCTCGCGGCGGCGTCCTTGCTTGGCCGCGTGGGCGACGCGTCGGACCGCGTCAGAGTCGGCGTGCTTTTCAAGGATGGGTCGGCGGCGGTTCGCGCCGCGGCGGCGAAGGCGGCCGGCGATCTCCGGGCGGAGGAGCTGGCCGCCGGGCTGATCGACTTGTTGGGAGACGCGGACGAGCGCGTGCAGATCGCGGCAGCGAGTGCGCTCGGCCGGCTGGCCTCCGGCGATGGAGCGAAACTCCGGGCGCTGGCGGCGGATCCCCGAACGGACGTCCGCCGGGCCGCCGTCACCGCCTGCGCGAAGCGCGGCGATGTCGGGGTGGCCCCGGCGCTGGTGGAGCTGATCGGCGCCGCGCCGCTGGACGAGTGGGCCGAAGAGCTCGTGACTCTCGGGAAGCTCGGCGCGAAGCCGGTGCTGGAGCTCGCGAAGCAGCGCGCCTTGAAGTTCGGGGACCGGACGGCGCGGCGCGTGCTGGCCGCGTCCGGGGACGAGGAGGCCGCGCGAATGATGGCGGCGGACGGCACGATGGAATCGGCGGCGCAGCTCATCGAGCTCGGCAAGGCGCCCGACGTGGAGACACTGAAGAAGCTGCTGGAGGAGTCGGACCCGATGGCCACCGGCTACTACCTGACGTCGCTCAACCGGCTGGTCGATGCGAAGCGATATGACGCGCTCGTGAAGGCGTGGGTCGCGCCGCGGCTGGCGGCCCCGGGACGCGACGCCTACGCGAAGGCGATGTCGGAGTGCCTTGGCATCCCGGTGACGGCGGACGCGTCGGCGCTCGATCGCCGTCACGGCGCGGTGATCGGGCCCGACAACGTCTTCGGCACATGGAGCCGGATGATCCCGGTGTTCGAGGGACAGGGAATCGTGCTTTACTCCTACGACGGGGCGAGAGCCGTGTGGAGGAAGCGGCTGGGGAAATGAGCGGCAGGCAGGTCGCTACGCGTTCAGCGCTTTCAGGAGCGCGTTCGTGGCCTCGGCGACCCTGCCGTCGCGGCCCGCCTTCTCGAAAGCGAGCTTCGCGAAGCTGAGCTTGCCTTGCTGCATCGCGGCGTCGCCGACCTTCTCCCAGGCCTCCGGCGTCGCCTGGTCGGGAGCGATCCGGGAGATCCACTCCATCAGGAAGGCATCGCCGTCTTTCAGGGCGCGATCGAGGATCCGTTTCACGCGGTCCGGGGACTTCGACCGCTCGTAAAACTGCGCCGCCACGCTCGGCCGGCCGGCCTCGAAGAATGCGTCGCCGTGCCGGTCGAGTTCCGTGGGCGCGATTCTCAAGTCCGTGAGGAGGACGCGCACCTTGTCGGGATGGGGGAGCTCTGCCATGGGGATACAGTCGCGAGTCGTGAGTCGCGAGTCAAGCGTCGCGAGGTTTTCTTCCCCGCCGCCGTCCGGCGTGCTATAAGGCGGGCATGGCAGCAGGATTCCAGGGCGGCCGGCGCGAGAAGCGCCGGAAGCGCAAGAAGAACAAGAAGGGGAAGAAGTGATTTGAGCCGCGGACGCAAGTCCGCGGGTCGAATCATCCCGCCGAAGCCCGCCCGAAGGGGCCGCCTCGCCGCCGGCGAGGCGCAAGGCGAAGGCGGATTCCGACCGGCGCGCTCATCTCCCGATCGCGTGGCCGATCAAGGTCCCGGCGCAGGCGCCCGCCACGGCGCCCAGCGGACCGAGAAGGCCGAGCCCGGCGAGAAATCCGAGGATGCCCAGGAACGTCCGCCCGTCCTCGCGCGTCACGCGGGTGGTATCGCTCCATACGTGTCATCATAGGACACGGCAGGAACGAGCGGACGGCCCTACTCGCGCTTGCTCTTCTTCCGCTCCCTGGGCGCCCGGCCGTACTTGAGGACGTGGACATCGTCCTCGTGCGTGTCGTATTCGAGGCGGGAGGAGCAGATCGGGCACGAGAGGTCGTAGTAGCGGGGGGTCAGCTCCAGGTCGTTCTCCGGATCGCCCCAGGCCAGCTCGTCGGTCGGGGCTTCGGAGGGGGACTCCTCCTCGTCGTCTTCCTGCCACACCCAGTGCTTGCGCCAGTCTTCGAGGAGGGGGTTGTTGAGGTCTTCCAGGGGGCCGGTCGCGGCCTTGAGCGCCTCGCGGATCTCCGGGTCGGCGCCCGACCGCAGGGCGGCGGCGCGGAGCGCGGCGATGGCGGCGGGATGGCGGCTCTCGGCGAGCGCCCAGGCGACGCTGCCGACGCAGTCCTCGTCGCGCCGCAATTGAGCGATGAGGAACTCGATGGCGCGCGGCGTGCGGTAGTGCGAGAGGACGCCGTAGAGGTTCAGCCTGCCCTCGAGGCCGGGGTTCTCGTCGAGGAACTGCAGGATCAGGTCGACGATGCCGTCGCCGAAGCGCAGCATCGCGAACTCGACCGCCTCGTGCAGGAGGCTGTTGCCGTCGCGCATGGCGCCGAGGATGTCGGACGCGCAGCGGACGGCGCGGCGCTCGCCGAGGACGATGATCGCCCAGAGCGGCGCCCACGAGTCGTCGCGGACCGCGCGCGAGCGGAGCAGGTCGACCAGCAGCGGATCGACGCCTTCATCGGCCGCGATGAGCCGCTCCATCGGCCGTACGGGAAGCGCGGAGCCGGCCTGGAAGAGCGCAATGATGTCGCGAAGATGCGAAATGTCCTGCTGGGGAACCGCCATGGACTGCCCCCTCTCTGCGGACCTTCTCTCTCGGCGGACGTCTCTCTCGACCTGTATTATAACACCGAAATCGTATTTTACGATTTACAAATCATAAGAGGCCGTCGCGGGTGGTTCCGCCGTGGGGCGGCGGGCCGTCACTTCTCCGCGGCCACGAACTGCTCGTAGAGCTTCACATCCTCGGAGCTGCCGATGATGAGTGGCACGCGCTGGTGAAGCTCGTTCGGAACGATGTCGAGAATGGCCCGGCGGCCGTCACTGCCGCGCCCCCCGGCCTGCTCGGCGATCATCGCCATCGGCGCCGCCTCGTAGAGCAGCCGCAGCTTCGGCTTCGGCGTCGCGGGGTAGAGGAAGATCCCGCCGTTGATGAGCGTCCGGTGGAAGTCGGCGACCAGGGTGCCGACGTAGCGCTGCGAGTAGGGCCGGCTGGTCGCCGGGTCCACCTGCTTGACCCAGTCCACGTACTTGCGCGTCGCCGCGTCGAACCAGGCGGCGTTGCCCTCGTTGATCGAGTAGCACTTGCCTTTCGCGGGCATCTTGATGTTCGGATGCGAGAGGAGGAACTCGCCCACGGTCGGGTCGAGCGTGAAGCCGTGGACGCCCGCGCCGGTCGTGTAGACGAACATGACGCTGGAGCCGTAGATCACGTACCCCGCGGCGATCTGCTTCCTCCCCGTCTGGAGGCAGTCCTCAAGGCGGCCGTCGTCGCCGGGCGTGATCTTCTTGTGGATCGAGAAGATCGTCCCGATCGAGATGTTCACGTCGATGTTCGACGAGCCGTCGAGCGGGTCGAACATCAGCACGTACTTTCCCTTCTTGAATTGCGGCGGGATCGGGATCAGGTTCGTCCGCTCCTCGCTGGCCATGCAGCAGAGATGGCCGCCCTGCTCGAGGGCCGTGAGCACAGCCTCCTGCGCGTACTCGTCGAGCTTTTGAACCGTCTCGCCGTGGACGTTGGTGCGGCCGATCGTGCCCAGGATGTCGATGAGCCCCGCCCGGCGCACCTCGCGGGCGATGTGCTTGATTGCCAGCACGAGGTCCCACAACATCGCCGTGAAGTGGCCCGACGCGTCCGGGTGCAGCGACTGCTCCTGCGCGATGTGGCGCTGGATCGTGATGAGGGTGCCGGGCCTGACCGTCTCTTGCGGCACTTCGACTCGCTCCTTTACAGTCGCTCGCTCAGTGCGAGCATGTTCGACTCCGCCCCGCTCAAAGCAAGCATGTTCGACTCCGGCGCTTACGCGCCTCCGCTCAATGCAAGCACGCCCATGTCACAGCCCCGCCGGCTTCGGCGGCGTCACCGGCGCCGGCTTCACGAACTCGTTCACGACGCCTTTCGTGCCCGGGACGTTCAGCAGCTTGAAGAGCGTCGTGAACTTCGCCTCGAGCGTTCCGACGATCGCCTGGCGGGCATCGGCGGGCATCGACCAGAACTCCTTCTTCACAGGCCCCCACGCGCGCTTGAAGCACTTCTCGATGTTCTTCGCCTCGGCATCGCCTTCCTTCCACTCGGGCGGCTTCGTCTCCTTGATCCACTTCACCATCTTCTCGCGCAGCTCGACCGGGAGCTTCGGATGGTCGAAGACGATCCGCTGGAACTCGGTCGCCAGGTGGATCTCGATGGCGTCGCTGCGCGGGAACTCGACGAAGTGCTTCTCGGGCAGCGTGGAGGCGCCGTGCTGGACGGTGCCGCCGACGCCGACCTTCCGGCAGGCGGCGGTGATGTTCCTGAGGATGTTGAAGTCGATCGTCACCTCGGCGCGCGAGCCGTCGGCGAGGATGACGCCGCCGTGGCTCGTCCCGGTCTGGACCGACATCTTCGAGATCGGCTTGCCCTTGAACTTCTCCTGGAAGCCCTTGAAGTACTCCTCGAACTCCTCGACGGTCGAGTTGAACTTTCCGACCTCGCCGATCTCGCCGCCGACGGAAACCGTGACGCCCTTGGGCTCCAGGCCGCGGATGAACTCGGTCAGCTCCGCCGCGCGCTCGAAGTTGTCGCGCTGCTGCTCCTTGACGCTGGGGCGCTCGAGGACGACGAGGGTGGAGCTGTCGATGTCGATGTTGAAGAAGCCCCCTTCGATCGCCTCCTTCGTCAGCTTCTTGATGCCGTCGGTCGTCGCTTTCGGATCCTTCTGGTAGTCCTTCATCGCGAACTGGAAGTGGTCGCCCTGAATGAAGACGGGGCCGACGTGGCCCTCCTTGATCGCGGCGGCGAGGACGCACGCCGCGTACTCGGCGGGGCGGACGTCGCAGTAGCCCATCTCGGACTTCGCGATTTCGAAGATGAACGCGCCGGCATCGGTCGCCTTCGCGGTGCGGAAGATCGCGCGCGACTTGTCGTAGATCATGCCGCGGAGGTTGTGTGCGGGGACCGTGAAGCCCTTCGCCTTGCCGGCGGCAAAGGCGTCGTAGAGCCCCTGGATCGACGCGCTGGGGCAGCCGAGGTCGTTCGCGGCGCAGCGGATGACCCATCGCGCCGCGGCCTTGGTGGCGTCGTCGCCGAACGCCGCGCTCCACACGAGGTCGTCGATCGTCTGCGACGTGAACTTCTTCTTGTCGGTGACCTTCACGCCGCCGTCGACGGCCGCGACGCCGCTGAGCCCGGCCTTCAGGGCGGCAACGTCCTTGTAGATCTGCGCCATGATCGATTCTCCTCCAGCGGCCCCTCCTTCGCGCCGTTGGGTGGCGCTTCGGAGGGCAGGGGGCGACTATACTTCGAGGCGCGCGGCTTTGCTATAAAGAGAATCCATGAACCGTGACGCGGCGCTGGGAATCGCTTTCTTCGTCCTGATGGGAGCGGGCGGGGCGTTCCTCGTCTGGCTCAATTGGGCGAAGATCGGCCGCCGCGACCAGCTGGAGGAGCAGAAGAACAACGTCCAGCGCGTGATGGGGTTCGTCGCCCGCGGGCGCGTGCGGATCGACCAGGCCCGGGTGGAAAAGGACGAGTCGAAACGGAAGCTGTTCCTGGCGGAGTCGATCGAGGCGTTCGACCAGGCGATCGCCATCGAGGGCGCGTACGGCGACCATTGGGCGGGCCGCGCGGAAGCGAAGGCCCTCGCGGGCGATCGGGACGGCGCGAAGCGCGACCTGGACCGCGCCAAGGAGCTGGACCCAGCGCGTGACTGGAGCGAGGTCGCCAAGAAATGCGGGCTGTAGTCTTCGACCTCGACGGCACGCTCGCGGACACCGTCGACGACATCCACCTCTCGATGAACCTGGCGCTTGCCGAGTTCGGCCTCGCACCGGTGACGCGGCGGAAGATCTTTGAATCGGTCGGGGGCGGCGTGGCGTGGCTGATGGAGCAGGTCGTCGAGCGCCCCACACTCCGGCCCGCGGCGCTCGTGCGGTTCACGAGCCTCTACGGCGACCATCTCGTGGAGAAGACCGCGCTCTTCCCGGGGACGCGCGAGGCGCTGGAGGCGCTGCGCGGGCTCAAGCTCGCTGTCCTTTCGAACAAGCCCGCCGCGATGACGAAGCGGATCGTCGAGACGCTCGGTGTCGCGCATTTCTTCCAGGTCGTGCTCGGCGGAGATTCGCTGCCGGTCAGGAAGCCCGACCCGGCGACGCTGAAGCGCACGTGCGAGCTGCTCGGTGTCGAGCCGCGCGAGACGATGCTGGTCGGCGACAGCCGCTTCGATGTGCAGACCGCGAAGAGCGCGGGCGCGGTTGCGTGCGCGGTGACCTGGGGCTACGCGAAGCCGGGCGAGCTCGAGGGAGCGGACTACGTCGTCGATTCCTTCGCGGAGGTGGTCGAGGTCGCGCGGAAGACGGCGTGACCTGCCGCGAGGACGGCGAGGCAGAGGAGGCCGGAGAGCCAGTAGGGCCAGCGGAGGTCGAACGCGCTGGCGAGTGCGCCGGCGACGAGCGGGACGAGGAAGTTCGACGCGCCGATGATCGCCTCGTGGAAGCCGGCGTAGCGGCCGTGGCCGGCGGGGGTGTGGAGCGAGTAGAAGATGCTCGCGGCGTAGCCGACGCCGAGCCCGACGCCGATGACCGGGGCGAGGGCGAGGAGCATCCAGGGCGCCGGCAGGACCGGCAGGGCGAAACAGGCCGCCGCGAGGACGAGCTGCGACGCCACGATCGGCCAGCGCTTGTAGGTCCAGGCCCTGGTCACGCCGAGCACGACGAAGGCCGCCGTCTGGGCAGCGAAGATCGCGCCGAGGAACCGGCCGTAGAAGAGGTCGTGGTCGACGGCGCCGAGCGACTTGATCCACTTGACGCACTGGCTGCCGATGGCGGCGCCGACTCCGTAGATCGCGAAGTTCGAAATCCACGACAGTCGGAGGAAGGCGAGGCGCAGACGCGGGTCGGCCTGGTCGTCGAGCACGGACCTGGTGCCGACGCGGGGATCGCGCAGGGGGTGGACGAAGAAGACGAGCGCAGCGCCCGCGGCCGCCGCGAGCAGGGCATTGGAGAAGCCCCAGCGGTGCATGAGCGCGCCGCCCGTGAGGAAGCCGAGCGCCTTGCCGACGGACCAGCTGACGTTGAAGAAGCCGATGTCGCGCTCGAGCCGTCCCGCCATCGCCTCGCTGCCGACGGCGGCCTGGATGGCAGGCCAGAAAAAGGAGCCGGCAAGGCCGACGAGCGGCGCGAGGGCGATGAGGTGCCACGCGGAATCCGCGACGGGGATGAGAACGCAGGCGCCGATCATGAGGAGCGTCCCGATGCGGGCGAGGATGGAACGGGGGACGCGGTCGGCCGCCGCCCCCAGAACGATCGACATCGTGACGTAGACGGCGCTCGACGACGCCATCAGCAGCCCGAGTTGCAGCGGCGTCGCGCCGAGCTCATCGGCGCGGAGGGGAAGGGCCGCCCAGACGACGTACAGGAGCCAGTCGGCGACGAGGCCCGCGATGCAGTAGAGGAGGAGCCGCATGGAGTGGGGAGGATAGCGAAGGAGGGAGAGAGGGAGAGAGGGAAAGAGGGAGAGAGGCCAGAAAACGAAAACGGCGCCGCGAGGGCGCCGTTCTCCGTAACGCAACTGGACCTGAGACTGCTGGGACCAGTATGCCGCCCTCGACCCGGTGGTTCAAGTGGTGAAGACCGGGAGGGGCCCCCGCCAGACTTGAACCCGGATCCCTGGATTAGCAGTCTCAGGTGTTATCCAGTTACATCACGGGGGCCTGTCCTCTCCCCACTCTCCGGAACGAGACGAGGACAGTCACCGCGTTCACCGAACAGACCGAAACGCTCGCCAAGGCCGCATTCGCGCCTGACTGAGGCGACCTCCCGGAACAACGTTCAAAGCAGCTTTGCCGGCACCGCCACCTGGTCGAAAACGTGGTCGAAGATCTTGGTGAGCGCCGCGACAATCGCGGGCTCCTCCGTCAGCAGGCCGAGTTCGAGGTTGTAGTGAATGCTCGTGTCGGTGAGGTTGGCCGAACCGACGTAGGCGCGCGCCTCGTCGGCGAGGATCAGCTTCGCGTGCATCTGGTACATGAGGGCACGGTCCTTCTGCTCGTTGAGGTAGCGCACAACGAGGTCGCGCGTCGTTGAACAGCGTTCCAACACGGGGTTGGGCTTGACCGGCCGGCCGTTGGCGACGGTCGTGACCATTCGGATCTTCGCGTTGACCCCCTGGATCAGGCCCGTGAAGGTGGGATCAACGTACGGGGCGAAGATCTTCAGGGTCCGCTCCGCCGATCGGAAAAGCCGCTCGAAGGCGAGGCGGGTATCGATGACATCAGGCGCACGCGAGAGGATGCCCTCGCGCAGCGTGGGGGGCAGGGACATCACCACCACGCGGTCCGCGCCGGCCTCGGGCGCCGACCTCAGGCCCTTCCACAGACGTTCCAGCATCGAGCACCTCCGCGGGTGGTAGCGCAAAGGCCATGCCACGGAGGCCGTCTGGAACCGACTGGCCCGGAAGGGGTTGCTATGTGCCCTATTATGTCACTGTATAAGTGTTACGTTTCGTAACGCACCACGTTACGAAACGTAACGTTTTGACCCCCTTCCCGGGGATTTCGGCGGAGTCGCTCGGGCGAAACAACCTGTCGGGCGATGTGCGGACCGTGAGTGAGGCCGGCGACGAAACCCGGACTACTTCCCGAACACCTTCCCATCCGGCAGCACGATGGTCGCGCCGAACCGCGCATTGACCTCGCCGGACGGCTTCGCGCTCCCGGGGTGGAGCGAGACGTGCGCGCCGGTCGTCGCCTCGATCGACCGCACGTCGCCCTTGATCACGCCGCTGAAGGTCGAGCCGCTCATGGCGACCACGGCGGACAGGAACGCGCCGCGCAGCTCGATGTCGGTGCCGTAGAGCGTACTCGACTTCTGCAGCACGATCGCCGCGCCGTTGCCCTCCGACTCGAGGATCAGCTTCGTGTCCTCCGCCATGATGTGGCCGTCGTCCTCCGGTCCGATGCAGGTGTTGCGCGGATCGCCCGCCTTGAGCCGCGTCTCCGTCCCATGAAGATCGACGCGGCCCGAATTCCCGATGCCGATGACGTTGTTCATTGTCCACGAGGTCACGCGCGCGGTCGCGCAGCCGAGCCGCACGCACCCGTAGTACTGCGCTGAGAGGCTCCCGTTGCCGATGGAGAGCGACGCGCCGTCGCGCTCGACGAACTGCACCGTGCCATGGTCCTCCGCCAGGATGCGGCAGAACGTCTCCGCCTCCGGCTTCTTCTCGTGAAGGTCCTCGTTGAGCTCGATCCGGCCCGCGAGGTGGATCCGGCCCGCGCGCCGGGCAAGCAGCCCTGCGCCCGACTCGCTGCGCGTGCGGATCTTCACGTCGCGGACGATCGCGAGTCCCGGCCCCTCGACGACGATTCCCTGCCGCTGGTTCAGGCGCCTCGTGCCGATCTGGACGTTTGAAATCGCCCACTGTCCTTCCAGCACCGTGATCATCGACTCGCCCGGCCAATCGAGGATCGTTCCGTTCTCGCCGGTCAGCGCGACCGACGTGCTCGGAGCCGTCCGACGGCGCAGCACCAGTGGCGCGCCGCCGTGCGCGCCGGCCTTCAAGCGGATCGTCAGGGTCGAGTCGACGTTCTCGGGCACTCTGGCCAGCGCCGCCACGATGGTCTTGAGCGGCCGCTCCGCGGTGCCGGGCGCGGAGTCGTTCCCGCGGGCCGGATCGACCGTCAGTTCCGTCGCGCGCGACGATCCACCGGGAACAAGGGCGATCGCGAGCAGCAGGAAGGCGCGAGTGTTCATGGGGCTCTCCTCAAGAGGCAGGCGCCTTCGTGGCACGAAGACGCATCGCCTGTGCAACGTGTGCTGGCCTGCGCGGTTCGCCTACTTCGTGAACCGCACGATACAATCGCGGCGACTCATGACTTCCGGGACCGGCGACCAACCACTTCGGGCCTCGTCGGGCACTCCGCCGCCGGCCCCCGCCAGCCCCTCGGACCTCTTCGGGAAGTTCGTCCGCACCGTGAAGCTCGGGAGCGGCGGCGGCGGCGAAGTCTGGAAGGCATGGGACACCGAGCTCAACCGGTGGGTCGCCCTCAAGCTGCTTCGCGTCGGGACGGAGGACGCGGAGGAGCTCACGCGGTTCAAGCGGGAGGCGCAGACGGCGGGGGCCCTGAGCCATCCGCACATCGCCGCGATTTACGAGGTCGGCGAAGCGGACGGCAGGCGCCCCTACATCGCGATGCAGCTCGTCGACGGACCGACCCTTCGGAGCGCCAATCCCGACCGGCGGGAAGCGGCGCGGCTCGTGCGTGACGCGGCTCTCGCCATCGACTACGCCCACCAGCTCGGCATCGTCCACCGGGATCTCAAGCCGGAGAACCTGATGGTCGCCGGAGGCCACGTCTACGTGATGGACTTCGGCCTCGCTCGCGCCGTCCACCATCCGTCGCCGCTGACGATGACCGGCTCCATCCTCGGCACGCCTGCCTACATGTCTCCCGAGCAGGCGCGCGGCCGCACGTCGGAGATCGGCGTACGCTCCGATGTCTGGTCGCTGGGCGCCACCCTCTACGATCTCGTCGCGGGGCGGCCGCCGTTCCAGGGAGCGACGCCGTGGGACGTCGTGTTGAAGGTCACGGAGGAGGACGCGGCGCCGCCGGCCGGCATCGAGCGCGACCTCCGGACGATCGTGATGAAGTGCCTCGAGAAGGAGCCCGCGCAACGCTACGCCTCGGCCCGCGCCCTCGCTGACGACCTGGGCCGCTGGCTCGATGGAGAGCCGATCCAGGCCCATCCGCCCTCGCTGGTCTACCGCGCGAGCAAGCGAATCGCGAAGCACAAGGTCGCCGCGGCGGCCGTCCTGATCATCGTCGCCGTCCTGCTGCCCGTCGTGATGATCGCGCGGTCGGGCCAGGGCCGCGCCGAACGGGCGCTGCGACTCTGGACCGAGATCTCGGGCGTCATCAGCGGGGCGGGCGAGGCCCGACGGGCCGGCGACCTTGCGCAGTTCCGCGCACGGCTGGACCACGGCATCGCCTCCTGCCTCGAGCACATCGGGCGCGATGACCATCCGCACGCGCACTTCTTCCTCGGCCGGCTTCTCCGACTTGCCGGGCGGACGCAGGATGCCGAAGCCGCCTTGACGCGGGCTCTCCAGCTCGATCCCGCGTTCCGAGAGTGCCGCTTTGAACGCGGCGTCGTCCGCGCGATTCGCTACTTTGCCGCGATGGCCGACCGAACGTCTCGCCCGCTGCTGGCGAGTCAGTACGGAAGCCCGTCGACGACCACGACGACCGAGATCGAGGCCGTGGAACCGGCGCTGGCGGCGCTTCGGCGCAGCACGGAGGAGGACCTGTCGGCCCCGGTCGGGGCGAGCCTCTTCCTGCGCGACACGGACGCGCTCTACGGGCGTGCGCTGCTGGCCCAGGCCCGCGGCGAGCTGGAAGAGGCGGTCCGGCTTCTTCGCTCGATCCTCGAGCGCGATCCGCGGAACGCGTCGTCGCTTCTTCAGCTGGCCGAGATTGCCTACACGCGCGGCGATTTCGCGGAGTGCCGGACGCGTGCCGCAGAGGCGCTCGAAGTCGACCGCGGGCTCGTCGAGGCCGGGCGACGGCGCGCGCTGGCCGTGCTCGCGGGCCGCTTCGAGTCGGAATTTAGCACGGCCCTCGTGGACGTGGACCGGTTCATTGCGGCCGCGGAGCCCGCCCTCGCGAACGACCTTGTCGTCCGCGGCTTGATCCTCCGCCGGATGAAGAGGCTGCCCGAGGCAGGTGAGTCGCTCGATCGCGCCATTGCACTGGAGCGCGGGAATGTGTACGCGCTGGTCGCGCGGGCGCAGGTTCGAGTGGCGTCGAGCGACCTCCCCGGTGCTGCCGCCGACCTGGAGGAGGCGATACGGATCTCGCCTGGAAACGCGAACGCCTACCTGGTGCGTGCCGCGCTTCGCCAGCTCCAGGGAGACTTGCGCGGAGCCGTGCAGGATTACGATACGGCCGAGGGGCTGCTCCCGCGGCTGCCGGTGCTCTACTACGACCGTGCGGTCGTGAAGCACAGGCTGCGGGAATTCGCGGCGGCCGTTGCCGACCTCGATCGCGCCATCGAGCTAAAGCAGGATTTCGCCCCGGCGCTCGCCTTGCGCGCGGGGCTCAAGCGCACGCTCCGCCGCGTCGCCGACGCGCTGGTCGACGCCGATCGCGCCCTCGTACTCGAGCCCGACTTGATCGAGGCGCTGAAGACGCGCGGCTGGTGCCTCGTCGAGCTTGGGCGCGCCGAGGAGGGACTGAAGGAGTTCGAACGGATTCTCACCCTGGCCCCTCAGCGTCCAGACGGATGGGCGGGGCGTGGCTTCGTGAAGTACCTCCAGCACGACCGCGACGGCGCGATCGCCGATCTCGAGACGGCGCTGCGGGCCGCGCCGAAGGACTGGCCTGACCGCGGCGAAGTGGAGCGGCTGATGAAGGAGCTGCGCCCGTAGCGCTTGGTGCCGCGCGTTGGGGTCAGGCATAATCCAGGTGATGCGTCTCGCGGCGGCGGTCCTGCCCGCGTCTGCGGCGGACGGGCGGCGACCGTCCGCGCAGAATTATTGCACGTGGCCTCCGGTTTTTCTAAGACGGGGGGACCCGCGCTGCGTACTGAAGTGTATAAATAGGGCAATTGGGAGGGATCTCTTGCGCGCGTTGTCGGTTCTCATCCTCTCTCTAGGCCTCTTCGGCTGTGAGGCCTTCGAGGACAAGCCTGCGCCGCAGGTTCTGGGCGAGGGCCCTCTCGACATCACCTGCCGCCCCCCCGAGCGCATCACCTTCGACGACGTCGATCCCGTCGGCTACCGCTTCCATCCCGTGTTCGGCAACACGGACCTGGTTCACCGGGCCAACTCGGGTTGCTGCGCCATTTCCCGCTGCACCGGCGCGCGCTATCCCGCGGTGGTTGACATCGGGACGTGCTTCGAGGCGATCGACGACTACCGGCGTTTGAAGTCGAGCGGGCTTCCGAGCGACTCCCCCGACTACATCCTGCTCCTTTCCCGCGCGAACGAGCGCTTCGGCAATGTGCTGGCGCAGTACCTCCAGGACGCCAACCTCTACGACACGGTCTTCGCCCGCGGCACGATCCGCCTGAAGCTGGCGGGCAAGGCGATTCCGGAACTCACCTCCGAGATCGTCGCGCGGCTGAAGGCGAAGTAGACCCGCTCAAATCGGGCGAACCGCCGCGCACCGGTCGCGGTCCCAAGATGGCCCCATGCCCATGAATCCCGCGGATGCGCCTGCCAACGCGAAGACGGAACGCCACCTGTACGTGGACCTGTTCCGGGGTCTGCTCATGGCGCACATGGCCCTGGATCACGCGTCGCTTTTTTTCAACCCCGGCAAGTTCGGCAACGAGTTCGCGGCGCTTCCGATGCCGGTGCCGACGAGCCTGTGTCAGTTCCTCGCACGCTTCACGGGCGTCTTCGTGGCGCCCGGCTTCAGCTTCATGGCCGGTTTCATGGTCGCGGTCACCAGTGCGTCCCGCGAGGAGCGCGGCCGCGATGCCTGGGACGTGACTCGCAAGCTGATCCTCCGGGGTCTCGTCCTGATCGGCGCCGAGGCCCTCGTCTTCAGCCTGCCGTTCATGGAGTTCCGCTTCGAGGTCCTCTCCTGCCTGGGCACCTGCCTCATCATCGTGGCGCTGGTGCGGCGGCTGCCGACGAGCGTGCTGGCGCCGATCGCCATCGGCATCATGGCGCTGCACATGAGGCTCGATCTCGGCGGCCTTCCCGACGGTCTTCGCTGGATCCTGCACGAGCCTCACTACAAGCACGGAGAGAAGTTCAAGGTGCTCTACCCGATCATCCCATGGCTCGGGATCATGCTCTTCGGCTTCATCGCCGGGCGCGAGACCGCGCGCCGCGAGCGGCCCATCCCGATCTGGCTCACGCTCTCGGGCCTGTTCGCCGCGCTCTTCCTCGTCATCCGCTTCGCCGGCGGCTACGGCAACGCGTTCGCCCACAAGGGACCGGGCGACGTGAGCTTCTGGATCTTCGCCAAGTATCCGCCTGACCTCGCCTGGATCACCTTTTCGCTGGCCGTGATCTTCGCGCTGCTGGCGCTGCTGAAGGCGAACCAGGGCCGCGCGTGGATCCACGCGCTCGACCCGATCCGGACCATCGGCCGCGTTCCGTTCTTTTTCTACCTTGTGCACTTCGTCGTCCTCTTCCTGGTGGCGCTCGCGGTTCCGAAGCTCTCGCTCCTGGGCGCCGTCGCCGTCTGGCTCGCCCTGCTCTTCGCGATGCTCTGGCCGTGCACGTGGTATTACCGGATGAAGAGCGAGCGGCCGAACGTGGTAACTCGCTACCTGTAGTGCTATCTTCCGCCCCGTGCGGGAACTCAAGCTGAAGGTCATTGGCGCCGAGTGCCGCGTCCTCATCGGGGCGGGGCTGATCGGACGGCTTGGCGAGCTGCTTCCCAGGACGCTGTCGAAGCGGGGAGCCATCGTCATCGACGGCCACCTGAAGGGCCGCGCGCCGGCAATCGTCGGAAGCCTCGCCGAGGCGGGGCTCGTCGTCATCCCCTTCGTGATCCCGCCGGGTGAGCGAAGCAAGTCGCTCTCGAATCTCGAAAAGCTGCTGCGCGGCTTCGCGCGCGAACGGATGGAGCGCACGTCGCCGGTCATCGCGCTGGGCGGAGGGATGGTCGGGGACCTGGCCGGCTTCGCGGCCGCGACCTTTCTCCGTGGCGTCCCGCTCTACCAGGTCCCGACGACCCTGCTCGCGCAGGTGGACGCCGCCATCGGCGGCAAGAACGCCGTGAACCTGCCCGAGGGCAAGAACCTCGTCGGCACCTTCTTCCAGCCGCGCCTGGTCGTGATCGATCCCGAGGCCCTGGCGACCCTCCCCGAGCGCGACTTCATCGGCGGGCTTGCCGAGGTCGTGAAGTACGGCGTGATCCTCGACGCGGACCTCTTCGCGTTCGTCGAGAAGAACCTCGACGCGATTCGCAAGCGCAGCGTCGCGGTGCTCGAGGAGGTGATCGCGCGCTCGGTCGCCCTCAAGATCGGCGTCGTCGAGAAGGACGAAAAGGAAGGCGGCCTGCGGGCGATCCTGAACTACGGCCACACGATCGGCCACGCGATCGAGGCCGTCGAGGATTTCAGCCGCGTACACCACGGCGAGGCGGTCTCGATCGGGATGGAGGCGGCGGCGTTCATCGCCCTGCGGATGGGCATCGCGCCGCTGGAGACGCTCGCAGCGCAGAATAAACTGCTGCGCGCCTGCGGCCTGCCGACGCGGATGGAGGGGCTTCCGCGGCGCGAGCTCATCAAGGCGATGCAGGTCGACAAGAAAGTGCGCGACGGCCGGCCGCGGTTCGTGCTGCCGGAGCGGATCGGCAAGGTGCGCTACGGCGTGGAGGTCCCTGACGACCTCGTCGACGCCGCGCTCAAGACGGTGACGAGCAAATGAACGGCATGGCACGATCGATCGGAGGCGGCCGCCGTGGATGACCTCGAGTCGCTGGTCGCGCTCAACCTCACCGGGCTCATCGGCGCCGCCCTGCATCGTCGGCTGCTCGACCGGTTCGGGTCGGCGAAGGCGGCGCTCCGGGCATCGGAGCGAGAGCTGAGGCAGGTTTCGGGCGTCGGCCAGATCACGGCGGGCGCGATCGCCAAGGTCGCCACGTCGGGAGATGCGGGGCGTGAAATCGAGCTGGCGGACAAGTCGGGCGTGCGGCTCGTTCCCCACGGCGGTGCGGACTACCCCGCCCCGCTCGGCGCGCTCTACGACGCGCCGCTCGTGCTGGCGATCAAGGGAACGTACGAGCGGGCCGACGCCGTGGCCATCGGGATCGTCGGTTCGCGGAAGTCGACGCCGTACGGCGAGCGGCAGTCGGCGCGGTTCGCGGCGGAGCTCGCGTCGCTCGGCATCGTCATCGTCAGCGGCCTGGCGCGCGGCATCGACACGAGGGCGCACGTCGGCGCGATGCGCGCCAAGGGCGGCCGGACCATCGCCGTGCTTGGCAGCGGCGTCGAGCGCATCTATCCGCCCGAGAACGAGAAGCTCGCGAAGTCGATCACGGAGCACGGCTGCCTGATGAGCGAGTTCGCCCTGCGCGCGGCGCCGGAGCCCATGAACTTCCCCCGGCGCAACCGCATCGTGAGCGGGCTTGCACTCGGCGTGCTCGTCGTCGAAGCGGCCGAGAGGAGCGGGGCGCTCATCACGGCGGACTGGGCGCTGGAGCAGTCGCGCGAGGTCTTCTGCCTCCCCGGCAGCGTCGAGAGCCCGCTGAGCCGCGGCGTCCACCGGCTGATCAAGCAGGGGGGAAAGCTCGTCGAGGACGTCGTCGACATCGTCGAGGAGATCCCGGCGCTCGCCCCGATGCTGACGCGCGTGAAGCGGGAGAGTCCGGTGACGTCGATCGAGCGGACGGTCCTGGGTCAGCTGTCATCGCGGGTGAAGACCAGCGAGGCGATCGCGGCAGCCACCCGCCTGCCCGAGTCGAGCGTGACGGCGGCGCTGACGCAGCTGACGGCGCGCGGGTTCGCGATCGAAAAGGAGAACGGGTACGTCAAGGGCAAGGATCCCGGGTAGGCGGGGTGGGCGGGAAGGAGGCGATCCGTTTCGACATTTCGTGTGAGATTGTGCCCCCGGCGTCCATTAGGCTTGTAACAGGGGAGCATGAAGAGAGCATGAATCGCGGATACGTCGTTCTGGGCGGCCTGCTGGGGCTTTCGTTGCTGGTCAACGCTGTCTGCATCGTAAGGCTGAACCGGCCGGAGGCGCCGCCGGCGGCAAGGCCGTCCGTCGCGAAGGGGGGAGAAGAGGCACGGCAGGATCCTTCGGTCCCGAAGGCGACCGAAGCGCCTGCGACGACACCCACCGGGGCCCCTTCGGAGACTCCTCCCGCGAAGGCGCCCGCCAAGCCCGGCACCGGGCCATCGTTCGTCAACGACCCCAAGGTGCGCGAAGTCCTCGACGCGCAGGACCTCTTCGGCGCCTACTGGAAGGACCTCGACCGGGTCTTCAAGGCGCGCGACCGGCTCGACGACGCCAGCTACATCAAGACCATTCTCGCGGCGACCGGCGACTACCTCGAACTGAACGACGCGCAGCGAGCGCAGTTCGCCGACGCGGCGCAGACCGCGGTGCAGGCCCTGGCGACCGCCCGCAAGGAGTACGAGGACGGCCGCAAGGCGCTCCCGCCGAAGGGGGACAAGAACGACGCGGCCGCCCGCGCCGCCTACGACGAGCAAAGGAACGCGCTCGACGCGCGGTACGACCAGCGCTTCGCGGACGTCGTGACGAACCTGAAGACGCCGCTGGAGCCGGGCCGCGCGCGCCACGCCGAATTCATCGCCCACATGGACAAGTGGCTCAAGAACCTGGCGAAGACCGCCCAGTAACGGAAGCGAAAGGAGCAACGATGAGCTTTCTGATCGGTTGTCTCGCGGCGCTTTTCATGCAGGACAAGCCGGAGGAGCAGGCCTTCAAGAAGCTGACCGAGGAGCTCCCCAAGCTCATCAAGGCGGCCGACGCCGACGGCAACGGCACCCTCAAGCGCGCCGAGTTCACCGCCTTCGAAGCCGCGGTCCGGAAGGCGGCCGACGCCTATCTCAACGAAATCGATCCGTCCATCGCGAAGAAAAAAGCCGAAAAGAACCTGAAGAAGTACGACGTGGACGGCGACGGCAAGCTCGACGAAGCGGAGACCAAGGCGTCGGAGGCGGCGAAGGCCGCGAAGGAGATCCGGGACTTCGACTGGGACGAGGACGGAAAGCTCAACGAGCGCGAGAAGCAGGCGAAGCAGTGGGCCGAGGAGGGTCGTCTTGACGGCGCCTTCCGCCGCATCGACACGGACGGGAAGGGCGAACTGACCCAGGAGCAGCTGGCGGCCGCCATCGGCGAGATGAGCAAGCTGGTCAAGAAGAAGTAAAGATTTCGCCCGAAACCGGAATACTAATGGGCGGTAGACTACTCGAAGAGGAAACGCGATCCATGAACGCTGTCCACGGCCCCCGACTCCAGATTCACACCCGGGAACGCCGTTTCCTCATCCAGGACCCGTCGGCCGTTGAGGCGCTGCTCCGGAGCCGGGGCACGCCGATCGAATACGTCAGTGGACAGCCGGAGTCGCGGGTCACCACGCTCTACTTCGACACGGCGCAGGGCACATGGTCCCGGGGGCGCGGGGCAACGAAGTTCCGCTGCAAGATCTATGGCGATGCGCCCACGTGGTGGTTCGAGCTGAAGCGCCGGGCGGGGATCGTCGTGGACAAGTGGCGCCGCCCGGTCACGGCGGCAGAGCTGCAGGAAGTCCTGGCCGGCACGCGCCGCGGTGAGGCGCTGACCCGGTTCGTCGGAGTGGAGCCGCTGCTGCCGCTTGCCGCGGTAACCTACCGGCGCACGGCGTTCGAGTGGCCCGGCTTGCGGGTGACGATCGACCGGGATGTGCGGTTCCATACCGTCGACGGCCTCGAGGTGGAGGGGCTCCTGGGCGAGCTCAACCGCATGATCGTCGAGGTCAAATGCCAGGGCGCGCTCCCCGAGTGGCTCGTCTCTCCGCTCCGGGCGAGCAGGGCGAAGGCGTTCTCCAAGTCCAAGCGCGTGCTGGCCCTCCTGCGGCCGCCGGCTGCTGCGGAGGCTTCTTGACCTGGGGCGAGGCCCTTCAGCTCACACAAAGCCTCGCGGCCGCGGCCTTGATCGGCACCCTCCTTTCCCTTCACCCGATGAGACTGATGCGGGAAGGGTTCGCGAAGATCGATCCCGACACGGTGCGGGCGCAGATCCTCATCGCGGTTTCGGGGGCGCTGATGGTGATGGTGGTCGGCGAGAGCCAGGCCCGGGCCTTCGGCCTGCTGGGCATCGGCAGCTTCATCCGCTTCCGGACGGTCCTGAAGAACGCACGGGATACGTCGGTGATTCTCGTGCTCATCGGCCTGGGGATGGCGTGCGGACTGCGGCACTGGCCCGTCGCCCTGATCGGCAGCGCGTTCTTCTTCGTGCTTCTTTTCTTTGTCGACCTTCCCAAGGAGAAGGAGGAGGAGAAGAAGAAAAAGGACAAAGAGCCGCCGATGCCGCTGGGGGACGAGGGATTGCTGTAGCGCTGGCGGTCTATTGGTGGGCGCACAGCCCGAACTTCAACTCCTCCGCTTCCTTGCCCTCGTTGTCGAAGACCCGCGCCGAGAGGGAGCTCTCTTCGACGGTGACCAGCAGGTAGTGGTGGAACTTGCGGAAGAGGTCGCCCTCCTGCGCCAGCTTGTCCGAGGCCTCGTAGAGCGGCGCGCCGCCGCCGCCCGTCGTGACGTACCGCAGATCATCGCGCCGCGTGGTGTAAAAAACGTGGTCGTGGCCGCAGAGCACGGCGCACACGCGAAGCTCGCGCAGCAGGGCGTGCAGCTTCTCGCGGGTTCCCGCCGACTCCTTCTGGCGAAACGGGGTGAGCGTGAAGCAGGGATGATGCAGAACGGCGAGCCGGTGGGTCGACGTCGACGCCGCCACGGCCTTCTTCAGCCAGTCGCTCTGCGCCTCGTTCCACGCGTTCGAATCGATGAAGAAGAAGTGGATGTTCCCGAGCACCTTGTCGAAGTACGCGCTCTCCAGCTTGAACTCCGTCTCGAATCGGCCCTTCTTGCCGACGTCGTGGTTGCCCTTGGCCGAGTAGTACGGGAGCTTCGTCCGCACGCCCTCGGTGATCTCCTGCCACTTCGCCCACGACGCATCGTCGTCGGCACGGTAGGAGAGATCGCCCGTCGTGATGACGAATTTCGCCTCCGTGGCGAGGATCTGCTTGAGGACGGCGGCGTGCGCCTCGTGTCCCGAGCGCATGTCGCCATACAGGGCGAAGGTGAAGGGCGGCTTGAGCTCCGGCAGGGCGGGCGTCGGCAGCGGCGGGCGAACCATCGGCGCGTGGGGTGAGGGGATCTCCTTCGTGCGCAGCGCCAGCAGCAGGAGCGGCAGCGCCAGCAGCGGCACGAGGGCGGCTCGCTTCATCACCGGTTAAGACACCGTCACCGGACGATCTGTGGAAGGACACCGAGCCGGACGAGGATGAAAATGAGCGTGGTGTAGCCGAGGGCGACGAGGAACTGCTTCGCCAGGTCCTTGTGGGTGAAGGGCTGCGGCTTCGTGAGCCCCATGCGGACGCCGACGTGCATCATCACGAAACCGAGGACGTTCGTGCCGAGATACGCCAGGTAGAGCGCCGGCTCGAACCAGTCGCGCTTGATGAGCGACACGAGGGTCGCGACGCCCCACGCGATGGGGATGTTGACGAACGCGTCGTTCCACCAGGTCAGCGGCGAGAGGATGAAGCCGATGACGGCGATGACGCCGCCGAGGATCGAGCGGCGCGTTCTCGTCACGCCGAGCTCTTGCGCGTCCTTCGTGGTCATCGGACCCCAACCCGCATCCGGTGGAAGTCCCCTTCGGCGGCCGGGGAGACCGAGAATTCCCGGCCATTGGCGACGACGACCACGGGATCGACGCCGTCGGGCACGTCGGCGTAGCGCGCCGTGAGCCGCGCGGCGAACGCGAGCGCCTCGTCGGTGACGGTCCCGTGCACGAGGGTGATGGGGCCGACGAAGTCGCGCACGCGCACAACGGCGTCGCGTCCGGTGACGTGCGCTTCGAGGGCGTCGTTTTCCTCCTTGTTCCGGCCGACGATGATCTTCGTGGCGGGGGAGAAGCGGAAGTGGCGGCCGATGCGGAGAAGGTTGATGTCGTGCGCGCCGGCGTCGGGATCGAACCGCCAGAGTTCGCGGAGGCGGTCGCTGTAGCCGGGGTCGGTGAGGAGGCAGCCGCCCGATGGCTGCGGGATGTCGGTGATGCCGAACGCCCTGGCGAGCTCGTACTGCCGGGTGCGGCCGCGGCCGGAGATGTCGAGGAGCTTCGAGCGGTCGACGATGCCCTCGATCTCGGGGCGTGTCGGTTCGAGGAGCTTCGCCGACAGCGGGCGCAGGAGGAGCCCCTCGAGGCCCGCCTGCTTCTCGATGAGCTGGAGCGACGGGCGGGTCTGCGAGAGCGGCCGCTGGTTCAGCACCTCGCCGGTGACCATGAAGCCGGCGTGGTGAAGCTCCAGGAGCTCCTTGCCCCAGTTGAGCATCATGAGCCGGCAGTCGACGCACGGGTTCATGTTCTTCCCGTGCCCGTGCGCCGGACGGCGGACCATCTCGATGTAGTCCTGCCCGAGGTGCGCCATCTTGATTTCGAGCCCGAGGTGGTGCCACATCTTGTAGAGCGGCTCGACGTCGTGACCGCACGAGCCGGAGCTGACGGGGTCGCAGCCGAAGTTGGTGATGAACCGGACGGCGACGACCGGGATGCCCTGGTCGAGGATGAGCTTGATGGCGAGCATGCTGTCCAGACCGCCCGACAGCAGGGCAACGGCTTTGCGCAGCACAAATCCTCGCAGGGGAAAGGGAGGGGGTCGCGTCCTGTACTGTAGAGGTCGAAAGGGGTGCCGGTCAATCGGGTCCTGAAAGTGTTGACAGGCTCCCGGCGGCGGCCTAAAGTCGCCGCTTCGTAGGATTAGCGAGGAACTTATGCGCATGCGTGGCGTGACGGCCTTCCTGGCGTTCGCAGTCCTGGCGGTTCCGCTGTGGGCCGACCACGCCCCGTCGAAGCGGAAGGCCGATGGGGTGAACGCGTCGCGCGTGGCGGAGCGGCTGGTCGGGCTGGGCATGGACCGTGCGGCGGCCGAGCGGCAGGTGACGGTGCTCACGGATCGCGAGCTGGCGTACTTCGCGGCCGACCTCTCCCGCGTGCAGGTCGTCGGCGCGGCGCAGGACATGTTCAGCGGCGGCGCGGACCTCACCTGGTACCAGGCGGTCATCGGCATCGCGATGCTCATCGGCGCCGGAACCTGGATATTCATGGCGCAGCAGAATTAGTTTCGCTCACTAGGTAAGTCACGAGGACGGACATGAAGAAGCTCGCTTCGGTGCTCACGGCGGTCGCGGTCGCCATTCTTCTCCCCGGCTCGTTCTCGTGGGCGGACCACGCCCCGTCGAAGCGCAAGAGCGACGCGGCCGCCTCCGACAAGGTGAAGGCGCGGCTCGTCCAGCTCGGCATGGCCGATTCGGCGGCGTCGAAGCAGGTTGCCGCCATGACGTCGAAGGAAATCGCCTACTTCGCGGAGGATCCGAGCCGCGTCCAGCTCGTCGGCGGGCTGTGGGGCGAGGAGTGGGTGCTCGGCGGCGGCTTCCTCGGCGCGATCATCCTCACCGGCCTCTCGCTCTGGATCCGGGCGAAAGAGTAGTCCGCGTCATGCGCCGCGGCGTGGCGGCGTGCACCCTTTTCGCCCTCACCGCCTGCTCCACGTCCATCGGCACGCCGATTGACCGCCTTCCCGATGACTACGCCGCCCGGGGATACCGCGTCCTGGCGAAGCCCGCGCCGCTTCCCCGCGGCCATGTGACCTTCGACTGCGGCCCGGAAGCGCTCTGCGCGGTGCTCCAGTACTACAACCTCCCGGCGGACGTGCTCGAGGTCACGCGGCTCATCTACGATCCGCGGAAGAACGGGACGTACTCGCCCAAGATCCCGGAGCTCGCGCGCCAGAAGGGACTGGCGAACGAGCTGGTCACGGGAAGCGTGGGGCGGCTCAAGGGCGCCGTCGACCGCGAGCGGCCGGCGATGATCATGGTCCAGATCAGGCCCGACCTGTTTCACTTCTTCGTCGTCATCGGCTACAGCGACCTGGAGCGGAAGATCGTCTGCGAAGAGTACGGCGGCATGAAGCGGCTGATCGACTACGACGAGCTCCTGGAGATCTGGAAGCCGCGGTGGTGCCTGGAGTTCTTCGCGGCCGGGGCCGGCGAGGAGATCGAGGCCGCGAAGGACCTGGAGAGGAACGGCGAGTATGCGGCGGCGATCGCGCATTACGCGCGCGGCCTGGCGAAGGAGCCCGACGCGGCCGATGGCTGGGTCGGCCTGGCCAACTGCCTGCTGATGCTCCGCCACGTCGGGCCGGCTCGCCTGGCGTACGAGCTCGGACTGTGGTTCGATCCGCGCCAGCTGGTCGGCCTGATCAGCTACGCCGACCTGCTCGTGACCCAGGGCGAGTCGCTCGAACGGGCGCTCGAGCTCGCGGACCGTGGCGTGCTCGTGGCCGAGGAGCAGGTGGACACCCTCAAGTCGGAGCTGACGAAGGCAGCGCCGGAGAACCGCGACCGCATCCGGCGGGATCTTGAGGACGCGTCGTACTACCTGTCGCTCGCGTATGGGACGCTCGGCCAGGCGCGGGCCGCGGCGGGGAGCTCCGCGCTGGCGATCTCGGCATTCATGGCGTCGTTCGACCTGATGAAGCCGGCCGAGCACGACCGCCGGGCGCCGCGGCTCGTCGAGATCGGCGACGAGTACCAGAAGATGCGCATGGGCCACGAGGCGCGCCTCCACTGGAAGCGGGCGCTGCTGGAGGCGGAGAAGGCGAAGGACGACGCGCTGAAGGCAGCCATCGAGAAGCGGCTCAACTAGGAAGTCGTCCGTCCCGATTCAGCCGTTGATTCGCGCCGATCAAGTGTTATACTTCAATGGGCTTTGCCCCGCAATTCGGCCTACGAAGGTGATTGTAAGTCATCTTGACTCGCCTCGCCGGATTTTGGGTCAGCCTCCTTCACCGTCCAGAACTTCGGCTCCAGCCCGAACTCGAAAACGGCCTGAGTGAGCTGGCAGAGGTTGTGGGCGATCACCTTGCAGAGCACCTCGTTCGTCTGCGACACCGGCAACTTCGACCGGATGAAGCCCCCGAATTTCGCCTTCATCATCGAGAAGACGGTCTCCGCATTCGACCGCTTGTGGTAGTGCTTCAAGTAGTCCTCGCGGTTGAACTGGAAGCAATGCCAGAGCTTCTGCCAGAGCGCGTTCCCGCCGTGCCCACCCGCCCCGCTCTTGAACGGGATGTACGGCACCCCGCCGACGCCCGCGACCAGATCGAAGTTCTTCTTGGAGAGGTACGCCTTGTCGGCGCTGACCTCCTTCACGTCGAACCGGCGCGCCGTGCCCTCGACCAACTCCTTGAACATCGGCGAGTCGTGGACGCTGGAGTCGGTGATGATCGCGTGGGTGACGACGTGTGTTTTCACGCCGCTGATGAGGTGCGCCTTGAGGTACCGGTTCTTGCGCATCTCGCGCCCCCACTTGTGGTCGAACCAGCGCGCGTAGGTGCTCGTGGAGAAGCCCGACGAGTCCACGGCGAAGTCGTGCTCCATGTCGGCCAGCGGGGTCGCGCTCTCCAGCACCAAGGCCGACAGGAGCGGCGTCAGGCTGGCCTCCTCCAGATAGCGTGAGATGCTGTTGTAGTGGGGCGCGGCTTCGATCAGCCCGTGATCCCGCGCGGCGCGAATGTCGGTGGCTGCGCGCCTGCCTGAGACGGTCGTGTAGACCTTCATCACCGACCCGAACACCACGTCTCCGAGGGGCAGGCGCGGACGGCCAGCGCCGGTTCTTTCGGGCGACTGGATGCCGCCGCAGAGTTCGTGCAGGAGGTCGGAGACGCGCTGCTTCTCGTGCGTTTGCGCCTTGTTGTACGCGCTCCAGTTCTGCCCGTAGGTTACGCGGACGGTTTCCGTCGTTACTGCGGTGCCGTCCGCGAGCTTGACGTGGTTGCGGGTGATCTCTACGGCGATGATGTGCTTGCACCGGATGTTGCGCGTCTCGTGGTCGGGGCAGGAGCACTTCTTCGCGCCGTCCTTGCCAAGCTCCACGACGTACTGGCCGGAATGGCTCTGCGAAGGGACGAGCCAGAGGTTGCGCCCCTTCTTGGCGATGCGCTTCGTGGCGGCGATCTGCTTGGCCTTCGTCGCGCGGTTGTCGCTCATGGCTTCGCTCCCCGTCATGGACTTATTGTAACACAATATTAAACGTCGGCCAAGCACTTTTGTATTGCATAAAATGGATTTATGCGATACATTTCTCAGGTCATGAACAAGCGCGGAAGGCCCCCGAAGAACAGCGGAGAGCGGCTTGCCGCCCCCGTGAACGTGCGGGCGCTCCAGCGCGAGAAGAAGGGGTACAAGCGCGCGGCGAAGAAGGCGAAGCTCTCCATCTCGGATTGGGCGCGCCGCGCGATGAACAAGGCGGCGGCTGAAGAACTGGGCGACGAAATGCCGAAGGAGGAGTAGAGAGACATCTTTTCCGTCCAGACCTTGCGTTCGAGAGGCGGCAGAAGCTATAAAACGTGCGTGCGACGGAGGCTGTGGGAATCGAACCCCACGCCGGTACTAGCGGCGTCCGAGGGTTGTAAGTCCTCTCTGGCACCAGCTCATGGACAGCCTCCGTCGTCCGCACGTTAGTGGGCTTCGCGGCGCGGGGTAGGTGCAGGACTCGCAATCAGGCTCCTCCCCGCGCCGCACTTCTTTTATCCCGGCGGCTGTTCGCGCCCGCAGCCCGAGGGCGATCCGCCGCGCACCGTTGCCATAGTTCACCTCCATCCCGTCCTTGACTTCATTCCCGTCACGATGTACAACGACAAAAGCCGAGCCTCCCAGAGTTCTTCCTCCGTTGGCGGATTCCGACGGACTAGTTCTGCGACTGCTTCATCGACTCCTGCGCCGTCTCCGTGATCTGCCACTCCCCGCGCTCGGGATTCGTGACGTGGCCGCTGTGCTTGAGGTACGTCAGCGCCGAGCGGACGTGCTTCGGCGGGACGGGGTGCCCGTTGTTGTTCACTCCGTCGATGAGCTTGGTCGTCGTCATCTTCCCGCCGTTCTCGCGCAGGAGCATGAGGACGCGGGCCGCGACGCTGCCGGGTTTGGCGATGGGCTTCTGCATCTTGTGCATCAGGCGCTTCGCCGCCCGCCGGTCGCCGCGATTGGCCGGATGCAGCTCGACATCCAGTTCGTTGATGAGACGGTCCAGCTTCTCCTGAAGCTCGCTGATCTGGCATTCGATCCGGCAGATTTGACGGGTGACGACCAGCACGCGCTCACGCCGGTCCTTGAGCGCCTCGGGCGACTTGTTCTCGATCATCTTGCTTCCGTTCGACTTTCTATTTTTGCCCATTGGGCTTAGACGTTAGTCATTCAGCTTCTTGAAGTCAAGCGGGAATGACAAACGACCTAAATCTAAGGCCATACGATGCGGTCATCGTCGCGCCTAGTTTGTCATAAGTTTAAAAATGACAAGTCGGCGCTGGTGCGGCACTCGCGCAATTCGTTTGCCTGATCCGCCGCACGCGGTACAGTTCTTGTCGAACGCGGCTAACGTTCCAAGTAGTACCACCGGCTCGGAGACGCTCCGTGTCGGCGCAGAGTTCTCACGCGACGAGGATAACGGCCTCGTCGTTGTGGGCGAGGACTCTGCGGACGTTTAGCCGCGTTCCAAGGAGGCGAAGCCTGCGGCGGCGAGGCTGCTTCCTTGGAACGCTGCGCCGCCTCAAGGAGCAACTTCATGAGGCACGCCTTTCCCTTCATCGTCTCCATCTACGCGCTCGGCTTCTTCCCGCTCGTCGTGCACGCGCAAGAGCCAGCCCTGTCGTTCGAACAGGACCCGCGCCCGCGCAACCAGCGTCCCGACGACTATGGCTACTCGGGTCACATCATGTCATTCATCGGCGTGAAGAACCTCGACAAGAACGACTGGTCGCCGCTAGAGAACCAAGTCGAAATCTCACTCCTGCTCGACGGGCGGGAGAGTTCGATGCCGGTCAACGGCGTGGCCGATCTGCGCTACTCGTTCGACACCGGCAAGAGCCAAGGAGTCAGCCTCAAGGGCAGCACGTTCGAGCTGAACCTCGGCGTGCGGAAGTATTTCGAGTTCCAAACCAGCGGACGCCGATGGTCCGTGAGCCCGTTCACGCCGTTCATCGGCGGCGGCTTGACGCTTGGCTACGGCGAGATCGAAGGAACCTTGGGCGGCATCACGATCAAGGACACCGGCTACGGCGTCGGCTTCTGGATCGACGGCGGGGCGCTCTACACGTTCGAGAACGGAGTGTCTCTTGGGTTCGAGGTCGGCTATTCAAGGCTGCCGGTGAAGTTCAACGATCTTGGCGCGCGTGCCGACGCGGGCGGTCTGCGGTTCGGCATCGTGATTGGATACCAGTTCTAGGAAGGAGCATTTATGCGGTCTATCGTGGCCTTCGGATTCCTCGTCGTCCTGTCCCTCATGCAGATGGGCGGTTGCAAGAAGCACTCTGGCGATTCCGGCCCGAGCGCGCCGCCGAACAACGTCGTGGTCGGCGCAACGAACCTCGATGCGGTCCCCTACAACTTGGTGATCTGGAGCGCCGATTCAACCACGCTCCCCTTCGTCTTCACCGAGCAACCGTTGCTCACTCCGATTGCGGCTTTCGGTGTCGGCACCGCCGAGGCGTTGCTTCCGGCCAGCTCGCCGACGGTGCAGCACTACTTCTGGATTCGGAACGCCACGACGAACGCCTTCATCGACACGTCCACCGAGTTCATCTGGAACGGCGTCGGCATCCTCGTGATTTACGTGCGGATTCAGGGCGGGCTCATCTACTGGAGCAACAGCGCCAGCGGCCCTTGGAACTAACGCCATGATGCGCCTGCTGCTCGTGGCTTGTCTCGCGCTCCCGACGTTGGGGTGCGAGTCCGCTTTCCTGCGCCGGTGCGAGGCGTGCAACGGCACCGGACATGCGGATTGCCCGAAATGCGTGAGAGGCCGCGTGGACTGTCCGAACTGCTCCACGATCTTCGGGTGCGCGCGATGCCTGAACACGACCAAGGTAGCCTGCTTCGCCTGCAACGAGAGCGGGCGCTTCCCGTGCAGGCGCTGTTTTGGAACGGGACGCAAGCAACAACCTTGACAAGTGGCGCGGTACGGAGTTTAAGGACGGCTCGGAGGCCATTCAATCAGCCTCAGCGTTTCTTCGCCTGAGTTGCTCTTGAAGGTGATCGTGTAAGCACGATCCGATGGCTCGGTTCGTCTAGTCCCTTCTTCAATACGCTTGAGCGCCTCGTTCGCTTGATACCGAAGTTCCGTGGTTCGTGCTTCCGTAGCGACGAATCCAAGGTACGACCTGGCAACCGTGCCGCCCGACGCTTCAAGCAGATCGAGAGCGATCTGCGCCTGAATCCCTTCTTCGTCGATGATCCGGAGCAACTCGGCACGTTCTACGTTCACGCCTTTTCGCAAGAGAACCTGCAAGGCAGCGAATCTCGCCTGCGAAGATGCGTCCGACAACCTGCTGGAGAGCAGCTCGACGATCTCGCGCCGCTCGGGAATCCACGAGGAGAGAGAATAGAGTGCCGCCGCCCGTGACCAATCGGCTGAGCCCTGCGCCAGATTGACCAGAGCGTCATACGCGGCGCGGTCCTTATAGAGCCCCAGAGCGGAGACTGCGTAGCGGGCAACGAGCGCGTCTATCTGTCCATCGCGGGCGAGCGCGAGCAGGGCGTCGAGGTTTCGTGCGAGCACCTCTGGACGATGCTCTTCGCCCAAGAGAATGTCGGCCAGCTCGGAAGGCAGGTTCTTATCCTTGACGAACGCGCGCACCTTGACGCCATTCGCCTTCGTCCGGAAACAACTGTCGAGCGAGACGTTGGGAGAGGGGTTCGGTGATGTTGGGGTAGGTGCAAGGGTGGCAGTCTGATGATCGCCTGTCGTCTCGTCCGCGCGAACAGAAGGGTCGCTTGAGCCGTGTCTCATGACGGACGGCTCCGGCGAGTTCGTGTGAAGTCGCCGCTTCTGAGATTGGCTTCTCACTTCGTGGAGGACGAGAACGACCGCCAGCAATACAACGGGCAGCAGCCAGAGCCAGCGGAGTCGTTTCACGGATGTATCCTACTACTTCGGCTTCTTGGTCGGGTTCTGTTTCGTCTCCGTGTCCGTCACCGGCGTACCACTATGAACCTGATTTGTGGCCGTCACGACAAGTTCCAGCTTGTCAATGGTGTCTTGGAACTTCGAGCCCGTCTGCGTCTCGATGTCTGTGATCGCCGCTTGCAGTGCGGCCCCTCCGAGAGACCCTTCGATCTTCATGGTACCCGCCATGCCCTCTGGTCCGGTAAGCGCAGCGGAACTCTGGCTGATGACCTTTCGCACGATCTTGCCCTTGGCGTCCTTGAACTTCCCGACCACGACGATGGCCAAGGTCGCGGTCCAGTCTGCCTTGGCGTTCGCCGTCGCTTCGACCTTGAGGTTAATGGCGTTGGCGGTCTCATCGAACTCCCAAACGAGCCCCTTCTTGTCGATCACCACCGTCGTCGTTTCGAGAACTTGCGCGAAGGCGGCGCTCGCCATCGCGCAGAACACGAACGCGGTCACGGCCAGATGCTTTGCCATAGTGCTCCTTTGCCAACTGGATGCCGCCGCTTGCCCGACAGGGAGACCCGTCGGTACAACAAGTGGAGAAGCCCCTTCAAACGCAAACGTCAGGCCAGTAGAGAACATGTGGAAGATTGGCGGAAGCTGCTTCGGTGCTTGTCCTTACGCGGGGTGTCTATGGAAGCGACAGGGATCTTTGGTCGCGGCCCGCTGGAGATTTGGGACACTTGCTGTCGCAGATCTGGACGTGGGACGCAATGGCCGCGTCCGCGCCTCGGCGCTTGGAATCTAGTTGCACGCCTTCGCGTCACGGGATACCCTTGCAATCGTCTACGCTCTCCGGCATGATCGGACAGGATAGACAAAAAACCGCAGTCGCCAGCACGGAAGGAAGGGAACATGGCTACACACCGGACCTACACGGTCTCCATCGGTCCGCTCGCCATGATGGTGTTCGCGGACCCCGACTCGAAGATGTTTCTGGCCCACTGCTTGACGACGGGCACGATGGCTCCGGGGCCGACACCTCGACTCGCTGTCAAGAACCTGCGGACGGCGGTCGAGGACGAGATCGACTATCATGTCCACGAGGGCAACCTGTCGGGGCTCTTTAAACGCGGCGCGACGCAAGAAGAGTGGGATGAGTTCGAGAAGGAGTCGAAGATCGCCCGCAAGTCGCTCCTGACGGTGCAAGCGGACGAGGTGACCGAAGACATCGACATCTATCGTGACGTGTGCAGCCTTGCTGAGACGGTGCTCAAGCATCGGTCGGAAATGGCGACATCTCCGGCCTGAAACGCCGGAACCTGAACGTCGGAATGAGGGTTGGGGGTCGTATGGCGGCGCATCATCGCACCACGAGAATTCAACTCAGTCCAGAGGCGAAGAAGCCGAAGCTCGAAGAACGGGCTCTTCGATACAGTCACCTCCGAAAGATTCTGGAGTGCTATGACATCATCGAAGAGATTGTCGGTCGCGGACCGCACCAGCGCCGCAGGCTCGTCCGGCAGCAGGACAAAGTCGTCTATTCCGTGCATTGGATTCGGCGGGACAGCGAGGAAGTCGCGCGTGACATCGTCTCCAAGATTCGCTGGCGCTTCGGCCTCGTGCCGCCGCGCGTCTCGTGTGCGAACTTCTACGCGAGGGGGTGATGCGAGGCGAGAGACGCATTATCCCAATCCACTTCGACATCGCTTTCTGGCATCCAGTAGGTCCGCATTCAAGAGAGTCCCTCAAAGCGATCCTCAAGCGAAAGCTCCGAGAGGCCGAAGGCGTCGGCCACACCCTCTGGACGTTTCAACCCAGACGCGACGCCTACATCTACGGCTGGCGACGCGAGATTGAACGTGAGCGCGCAGGAGGAGACGTGTTTGTCGTGTGGAGACTCCCATGGCACCGGACCCAAGGCCAAGAACCGTCTTGTCGCGACCCACTTCAAGAAAGGGCGCCACGGAACGTGGGAGAAAATCCCCGACGGCATCAAGGCGAGGCATCACCGTATCGGTCGCGACCGCATCATGGGCTCTGCCTTTGTCGTGGAATCTGTAGATGTGTTCGACTCGTCCGAGACGGTTGAGAATCCGAAGGTCATGTGGTGGCGAACGACAGGGGGTTGGGAACGGCGTCAACCCTGCACGCACGGCGAGTGGCTCGTCAGGAAGGACGAGGCGGGAACCACGCTGACGAACCACCCTATCGTCGCACTCCTCAAGCTGTGGGCACCTTGGGTCGTCTTGGTCGGGATACCCAAGAAGGATTTTGGGTCAACCTAGCGGATTTTGGGTCAAGATGGGGTTCTGGGGCAAAGCCTACTTCAATGGTACGGTGAGGTGATCGATGCGCGACGAGTGTCTGTGGTGCGAGGGGCGCAATCTCGCGGATGGCGTGCTGTCGTCAACCGGCAAAGTCTACCTCAAGGCGAAGGACGCGAAGTTCTGGGTGTGGGCGGAGAACGCGGTCGAGATCAACGCGCGGGTCTGCACGGACTGCGGCTACATCGACCTGTACGCCGACACGACGAAGCTGAAGAAGCTCTTGAAGAGGACGAAATGATGCACGTGATCCAACGCATGCTCGCATCGAGCGCGCCTCCGAGAGGAGGCGTGTCGAGATGACGGAGAGAGTTTTCCCGATCGACGTCGACCTCGACAGCGCGGTGCCGATCTACGCCCAGGTGGAGCGGCAGGCGCGGGTGCTGCTGGCGCGGGGCTACTGGCGGGCGGGGGACCAGCTGCCGAGCGTGCGGGAGCTGGCGGTGCGGCTGCGGATCAATCCGCTGACGGTGGTCAAGGTCTACCGGCTGCTGAGGGATGACGGCCTGGTGACGACGCGGCCGGGGGCGGGGATTTTCGTCAGCGAGAAACCGGCCGCGAAGACGCGCGACCGGGTGCGGATTGCGCGCGAGTCGCTGGAGCGGGCCGTCGAAGAGGCGGCCTCGCTGGGCCTCGAGGAGGAAGCCATCCGCGAAGCGTTCGAGGCGTCGCTGACGGCCATGAGGAAGAAAGTGACGAGCTAGCCCGAACGCCGAAAACGGAAAAAACGCGCGGTGATGAACCGCGCGTTTTGCTGTTCCTGTGGATTACTTCTTGTCTTTTGCCGGAGCCGCCGCCTTCGCGTCCTTGGCCGGAGCAGCGCCCTTGGCGCCCGCTGCCGGAGCGGCGCCCTTGGCTCCCGCCGCCGGGGCCGCGCCCTTCGCGCCCGCCGCCGCCGGGGCCGCGCCAGGCGCTCCAGCCGCACCGGCGACCGGCGCCGCGCCCGGAACCGCCGCCGCCGCGGCCTCTTCCTTCTTCTTGGGCTTGGCCTTCATCAGGATGTTGCGGACCTTGCCCAGGCCGAAGACCGACTTGTCGTCGCTCCAGCGCCCGTCCTTCTTCAGGAGATCGAGCCGCTCGTCGCGCGAAAGGACGTTGCGGTGGCGGCGCAGCTTGCTCGGGGGCACCAGGCTCTTGTGAATCGACATATAGTCTCCGGTAAGGGCTCTCCTTCGCGCTGCACGTGGCGCTGCGGAGGGGAGGGCCGAAGAGAATAGCCGATGGCAAGCGTCGACGCAAGCCCGGACGAGACGCACCAGCTGTTCCGCAGATCGACGTAAGGCGTAGGCGAGCAAGGCGTTCTGGGGACGCATTTTCGGAACACTGGAGGCGCGTGCGTGGCGGAGAGGGTCTGTGGTGGAACGTGGACAGAGTGGGAGAGA
>Ga0247727_10001973_pt1 | contig 47519 bp, 41 predicted proteins | sample WisWelCaveWW1625_FD_202498 | JGI IMG/M metagenome (GOLD analysis project Ga0247727, IMG submission 202498) | Biofilm microbial communities from Wishing Well Cave, Virginia, United States - WW16-25 | ecosystem: Environmental > Aquatic > Deep subsurface > Groundwater > Cave microbial mat | place...
TCAGCGTTGTATAACCAGACCGTGAAATAACGCGTTCCGATTCGGCGATCAATTGTCCGAGTTCAGTCGAACTGGGGTCAGGAAAATAAGACAAGTCCGCAGAACCCTTGCCATCGATACCCACAACGGCCGAGCGACCAGGAGCATTCTGCAAAATCGCCAACATCTGATTTCCGAAATTTGTCCGTTCCGGTTCCGGACCCGAAACGATCAGAAGCCGTTTGAATTTAGTTTCGGCATTCCGTTTGGAAAACCGGCACAACCAACCGATGTAGTGAACCGGGACTTTTAGTTTCCCTGTACTTAATTCACCGGAAAGCGAATGATCCGCAGTATCAGGCACCCAGCACGCATCGAATTGATTGACGTAGCGGGCGATCTGAACAGACGCCAATCGTCGAAAGAATGGTACCTGCAAATTCAATTGGTGCGTAAGAATAACCGATTTCACGCTATCTGACCGAAATCCATACCGATTGTCCGAAACAATCAGATCCGTTTTGTGCGCCGTTACAAAATTTTCTATCCAGTTCTTTTCCCTTCGTATTGCTTCCTTGAATTTTCGCTTCTGCCGCAACATCTGAAGGTACGTGCTCTTGGAAGAATCCAGTGTGATGTTGTATCCATCGAGCTCCGCTGTTTCTATCTCAGAAAATTCCCGGCGAACAAATTGAATTTGCGATTTATTTCCAGCGAATACGATCTCATTTTTTTGTTCCAGGAGCTGACGAATCAATGCTACGCACCGGGTGGTGTGTCCCATTCCCCAGTCGAGGGGGGATAACAGAATGGATTTGTTATTTATGTCGCCTGGTCGCATTTTCGAAATCCGTCGGGGTTAAATCATTGCAGCTATCAAAGGTGGTTAAACAATGCCATTTGTGGAAGTTGTTAGGTGAATAAGTGTTGGCACTGGACTTGGGACACTAGACAGGGGACAGTGGACGCGTTAGGTAGTGACTTTGGCGATTGGTAGTTGTTAGTTGGCAGTTATTCGTTGGCCAAACTTCGACTGTAGGAAAAAAAGCAATTCCTTTTCCTTGTTTTTCAGGAGATTATCGAAATAAAGCCAGAACTTTGTAACCTCATTGGTCAACAGAACGACTAATGATAAAAACAATGTTATGGCAGTAGAGTATATCGCAATTTTGATCCCCTTCGCGGGAATGGCCCTGGGAGGCTGGATAGCCTATATCGCAATTACCGCGTCACATCGCGAAAATATTGCAATGATTGAGGCAGGAATGAACCCGAAAGAACGGGAAGAAAAAAAGAAAGAGGGCAATAAGTGGAGATGGGCCTTAATTCTCATTTTCGTACCCATCGGAATCATCTTCGGCCGTTTGATGGCCGAACCCTTTGGTTTAGAAATGAAAGACGGTTCCATCGTTTTTGCCTTTATGTTTGGTGGAATTGGTCTCGCGGTGTCGCACTTCTTTCAGCCAAAAAAGGAAGAAGAAAAAAACTGACCGTCTCAGCCGGAACCTAAGTGGATAACGCAGAAATTCTGCATATCATTTCAAGGATTCGTTCGGGTGAAACCGACGCATTCCGTGTGATTTTCCGCGAATACCAGCAGATGGTTTTCGGATTGTCATTGAAGATCGTCCGGCAACGCGAACTGGCCGAAGAAGTCACACAGGATACATTTCTAAAGGCGTTCAAGGCCCTGCCACAATTTAAAGGTCAAAGTAAATTTTCAACCTGGTTGTTCCAGATCGGTTATTTCACGTCCATCAATTACCTGCGCAAAAAGCGACCGGTATTTTCACAAGTTGAAACGAACGTCCCGGATTTGTCGGATGGAATTCTGGAAGAAATGGACAAAGCGAGTCAGCGAGAGATGATCGGGCGGGCGCTTTCCCGGCTGAAACCCGACGAACGAGGACTGATCACGCTGTATTATCTCGACGAACTAACAACGGAAGAGATTGCCCGAATTACAGGGCTTTCCCTTTCCAATGTGAAAGTCAAAATGTTGCGCTGCCGTGAAAAACTGCGGGATATGTTCGTCCCAAAAACAAAAAATGAACTAAATTCGAGCGTATGAAACCGAATGACGACAAAGTATTACGGGATTTTTTCAAAGAAGAATTCAGAAATGAAACACTTCCGGAAACGTTCGAAGATGACTTGATGAAAAAAGTTGAAGGGGTCCGGTTGAAAGCGAAGCCACTTGTCAGTTCTTCGTTCCGGATTTTTGTCATCGCGATGGCAATCCTCTTGCCGCTGACATTTATCTTCTTGAAGAATTACATTACGCCGGGGACGTACGATCCCGGCTTCGATCTCCAAGGCACTGTGCAATCGATCTATTCAAGCCCACTGCTGCCAATGACGGGTGTTTTGTTTTGCCTGATCTGTGCCAATATCCTCTGGCGGGAAATGCGAAATAAAACGAAAAGGGTGAATTAATCTAAAGTTGCCTACTCCTCCCACTCCTCTATTAACTTCACCATCGGAAACTCCTCCACCACACGCTCACCTTCAGACATGCCATCCGTCCAGGCCATCAGCACCTTCCCCTTTTTTTCCTTGCGGTAACCGATTTTTTGTGGATAGTCGTGTGCCGGATTTTCAAAAATCCACGAATTTTTTTCTGACGAAGTCAGTGCAAACGCAACCGGAGGATCACTTCCGACTCTGGCCGTATAGGTACAGGTATCGTTGGGCTTGTCGATGCGCAAGTACTCCGAAAAAATAGTATCGCCGTCAGCAACCGCGTGCCCCTCGCCAATGAGCACTTCCCACTCCAGCCAGCTCCACGTTTCGGTAAATGTCGCTTCACCCATTTTTCCTTCCCAGGTTCCGACCAGCCACGCAAATTGCTCCGTTACGGTTTGCGAAAATGCAGCGTTGATCGAGAAGGTCAGGCCGGAGATGATCAGGATTAATCGGTGTCTTGACATAAGAAATAGTTGTGTGAGAAAAGCAGAGGCAATTAACTCCCTTCCTGGGCAAAGAGGAATTTGTTCGGTGTGGTAAATTTTTCCCGTACAGCGTACATAACAATTCCTGCCGTATTTTTTACACCCAGTTTATTCATAATGTTTTTTCGATGGGTGTTCACCGTGTGCTTCGACAAAAACAACTTTTCGCTGATCTCACCATTCGTCATCCCTTCGGCAATCAGGGTGATGATTTCAATTTCGCGTGCCGAAAGAACTTTTGGTTCGCAGGTAAACTCTACTCCTTCAATTTCCTCCACGTCAATTCCCTCCTTTTGTATCGTCTCGAGAATCTGACCACAGAAAAATTTGTTTCCTGCACTGGTCTCACGCACCGAGTCGATGATCTCCTGGAAATCGCAGTTCTTCTTGATGTGAGAAACAACACCACTTCGCAGTGCGTGCACAATGGTTTGGGCGGACTGATCGGGCGTAATGGCCACAAATTTTACCGTGCTCTTGGCATTGAGCGCTTTGCGTATCACGTCGATCTTGAAATTCGGACCTGTGTAATCAATCAGTACCACATCCGGCGAAAAGGCCTTTATCTGGCTCAATAAGTCCTCCGAATTGGCTGCCTCACCGATTACCTGGATGTCTGTGCCCCGGAATATGGTGCGCAGGCCTATCCTAACCAACTCATTATCATCCGCTAAGATTAGATTAATCACTTATTTAGAATGAATTTAAATAAAGACAAATATAGAAACTCAGGTCGACCGGCAAAAGATTTTTTGTCGAAAAAATGGTCAAGTTGTTAACCTATGTGCGATCAGGTGTTTGTCCGGCCTTGTGCAGTTTTGTCGACGATTCAAATTCATTTGGGCGTTCCCTCGCCAAAAGGCTCGGGCGGGCTATTCGCTCCAATCTTTTTGAAAAAGCAAAAAGGATTTCCGCTGCTATCCCTAACGCGAAGTCGAGGAAGATTGACCGTCACGGCCCGGCTAAATGGCATTATTATTGCTCTGCAATGGGACCAAACCATCCTTCAATGAAACAATTTCTCTGTTCTACTTTTCTGCTGTTTCTATTTTCAGCTCACTCCAATGCCCAACCCCAGAAAAAAGATATTCTCCTCGGCGCCGGTGTAAGTGTTTATAGTGATCACTCTGCCTCCGACAAAAGAGTCAACGCCCAGTTTAGTCCTTCCATTGGCAGAATGGTAACAGACTTGTGGTTAGTCGGTACAACAGTTGGCTTCCAATACTACAAATACCTCCGGCCCGACACCAGCAACTACCTCCTCGTCCGGACTAATACACCAATTGTTGGATTTTTTGCGCGGCGTTATTTCCCCCTAGCCCCAAAACTATACCTAAACCTTACCGGAAGTAATGATCTATCGCTCGAATTCTATTCTTCAAAATCGGCGCCTGGTGACTCGCCTTACCAATCGAGTGAGTTCACAGCGGACTTGGCATTCGTCCCTGGCATCACATATTTCCTTGCACCAAATTGGTCTGTTTTCGCTCAATTTGGAAGCCTGCGCTATTCTTTCAACCTGATAGATCCGTCCGAATCGCATTTTCAATTAAGTCTAACCGCAAATTCCTTCGGCCTAGGAGTGCAGTACTTTCTCAGAAAGAGAGCAAAGTAAGAAGTAGCATTCTGTTTGCCGAGCAAGATCTCATCTACAGCGCTCAAAAAGCAACTTCAATCAAATTCGAACCTAATGGTACCGCATTAGCAGATTTGAAAATCAGGTAGTGCCCGAAAGTCACCACAGAATCAATCGTGTCGCGATAAAAGTGAAGGTCGTAGTTCCAAAACCCTTCGGCTCGTAAATTGACACCAACTGTGTCGATAACAAAAGTACGCTTGATGCTGTCGTTCAACAACGGGTGGTATTCAAACAACGCAACGGAATCATAAATACCTAAAGAATTTGTCACCGTCAGATTCAATTCAGCGTAGCGGTAATTCTGCATCGAAATCACATTCTCCTGTCCCGTCACGATTTCTTCCCAGGCTGGGAGTACAAACCAGGGATAACTACCATCGTCCTTTACAAATCGGATAATGATCGAGTCCTTTCCGGATCCCCGAAACGCGTAGTCAAAATTTCCGGCGGCGTTGGTCATCACGGTCTCCATCACAGTGCTGTCCGTCACATTGAAAATTTCAAGTTTCTGTCCGACGAAAGGTGTATCCAGCGCGGTGTTCCAGATCAAACCGGAGGAACCTGTTGTTTTTAACACTGAAACATTGCAAGCTGAAAATATGATACCGGATAAAAGGGCAAAGCCGACGAATCGTTTCATCCGCCGGTGAGTTGTTTAAAAACTTCCTCCATACTCTTTTCCTCGAGACGAATGGTGAGAATCAGCAAATCGCTCTGCTGGGCAAAGCGTGAAATGCTGGCCCTCGGGTCGCCGGATGCCGATGACAAAAGCCATTTGTTTCCATCGACGGATTTCACTGAATCGACGCCAACAATTTTGCTCAGCTGGCTCCGCGTAGTCTCTTTGTCAAACTCAACAAATACGGTTTGTTTACCGGACGAGGATTGCTGGATATGAACAGCCGTGTCGTCCGCGACAATTTTCCCTTCCTTGATGATGAGTACGCGGTCGCAAATGGCTTCGACCTCCTGCATAATGTGCGTTGACAACATCACCGTTTTGGTCTTGCCGGTTTCCTGAATCAACTTGCGGATTTCAACCAGTTGGTTCGGATCGAGACCCGAAGTGGGTTCGTCGAGTATCAAAACCTCGGGATCGTGAATAATGGCCTGGGCCAGCCCAATGCGTTGCCGGTATCCTTTCGAAAGCGCCCCAATCCGTTTCTTCCATTCACGTTCGAGTCCAACGAGCTGAATCATTTCATCGACACGTGCCTTTTTGTTCTTCAGTTTAAAAACAGAAGCCACAAAAAGCAAATACTCCTTCACGTACATATCCAGATACAGTGGATTGTGTTCCGGCAAATAACCCACCCTCCGCCGGACCTCAATGGAATCGATATCCACATCCAGTCCGCAAATTTTCGCCGTGCCGGAAGATTTGGGAAGAAAGCAGGTGAGAATTTTCATCATTGTCGATTTTCCCGCTCCGTTTGGACCGAGAAAACCCACAATCTCTCCCGACTTTATTTCAAAGGAAACATCGCTCAGCGCAGCCTGTTCGCCGTAGTATTTAAATACCTTGTTGACTGAGATAGACATCCTGTGACGAAATTAAAACAAAATCCCGTGTTTTCTGATTCGGATAACCACTTCCGGCCTATTTGTTACACACAAGAGACTGTTTTAAACAGCGGCCTTCTCAAGTATTTTGTTGAAGGTGGCACTCGGCCGCATCGCAGCAAAAGTTTTCTCAGTATCCGGCTTGTAATATCCACCAAGGTCCACGTTCGCACCCTGCGCCTTATTCAGTTCGCCGACGATCACCGCTTCGTTCTGCGCAAACAAGCGGTAGATCTCCATAAATTTTTTGGCTATCGCGCCATCCTTTACTTGATTCGACAGACATTTCGCCCAATACATCGCGATGTAAAAATGACTGTGACGGTTATCGGGTTCACCAACATCCCGCTGTGGCGAACGGTCGTTCTGTAAATAAATTTCCGTCGCTTGGTCGAGCGTTTCGGCGAGGATTCTGGCTTGTGCGTTGTTGTTCTGTTCGGCAAAAAATTCGAACGAAACCGCTGTGGCGAGAAATTCACCCAGGGAATCCCAGCGAAGGTGACCTTCTTCCAGAAATTGTTCAACGTGTTTCGGGGCTGAACCTCCAGCGCCTGTTTCAAAAAGTCCACCGCCGTTCATCAGCGGAACGATAGAGAGCATTTTGGCGGAGGTTCCGACTTCGAGTATCGGAAAAAGATCCGTCAGATAGTCGCGCATCACATTTCCGGTGACGGAAATTGTATCCTGTCCTTTGCGAATTCTGTCTACCGAGAACTTTGTCGCCTCCGTCATTGAAAGAATGCGGATGTCCAGACCTTTCGTATCGTGATCTTTCAGGTATGTGTTTATTTTCTTAATCAGTTCGCCGTCGTGCGGTCTATCGGCATCCAGCCAGAAAACAGCCGGAATATTGGCCGCTCTCGCCCGGCCCACGGTTAATTTCACCCAGTCGCGAACCGGAGCATCTTTTACCTGACACATCCGCCAGATATCGCCCTGCTCAACCGGATGTTCAAGTAAGGTTTCGCCGGAATCGGTCACCACGCGAACCACACCGTCTGAAGCAATTTCAAATGTTTTGTCGTGACTTCCGTATTCCTCGGCTTGCTGCGCCATCAGTCCAACGTTCGACACCGTTCCCATAACGGTCGGGTCGTAAGCGCCGTTTTTCCGGCAGTCGTCCATCACGGCCTGATAAATCAACGCATAACTGCTGTCTGGAATCACCACCGCAGTATCGGCCAACTCACCTTTTGCGTTGTACATTTTCCCGGAAGTACGAATCATTGCCGGCACTGACGCGTCGATGATCACATCCGAAGGAACGTGCAAATTGCTGATCCCCTTTTCCGAATTCACCATTGCGATGGCAGGACCGTTTTGAATTGCCCTTTCGATTTCGGCGTTGATCGCATTCTTTTCAGGCAAATTCTGAATCTTGGCCAGCAAATCGCCAAAGCCATTGCGCACATTGACTCCGGCCTTCTTCAGCACCTCGCCGAATTTTGCTAACACCTCCTTAAAGTAAACTTCCACTGCATATCCAAAAATGATCGGATCGGATACTTTCATCATCGTGGCTTTCATATGCAGCGAGAACAAAAGATTCTTTACGCGGGCATCGGAGATCTGTTCTTCAAAAAATGCGATCAGTTTTTTCTTACTCATTAAAGATGCATCGATAATTTCTTCCGCCAGAAGTGAAAACTGATCTTTCAATACGGTAACTTTTCCACTGCTGTCGATGTGTTCAATCTTTGCTTTCACCGCATTTTTCAGCGTCACCGACTTTTCCGTCGAGCGAAAATCCCCAGCTTTCATTGTGGCCACGTGGGTAGGCGAATTGGGGTCCCATTTGCCCATCGAATGTGGATTTTGTTTGGCATAATTCTTCACGGCCTTGGGTGCCCGGCGATCGGAATTTCCCTCCCGGATGACAGGGTTTACTGCACTTCCTTTGATTTTGTCGTATCGTTGGCGAATCTCTTTGTCCTTTTCATTTGTAGGATTTTCAGGATAATCAGGTATAGCGAATCCCTTTGTCTGCAACTCCGAAATTGCGCCTTTCAACTGCGGAACCGAGGCCGAGATGTTCGGCAACTTGATGATATTGGCCGTAGGGTCCTTTGCGAGTTCGCCCATTTCAATCAAATCGTCCTTCACCTGTTGATCTGCTTTCAGAAAATCCGGAAATTTTGCAAGAATCCTTGCCGCGAGTGAGATGTCGCTCGTTTCGAGATTCACACCATAAGGGCGGGCAAAAGCCTGGAGGATGGGCAGGAAAGAATGAGTTGCCAGCAGTGGTGCTTCGTCGGTTTTCGTGTAGACTATTCGGGCGGCTTTGTCAGACATTTTTCAAAAATTTTATCGTTCGGTTCAGAGTACAAAAATAAAATTTCAACTGAGGCCATCAACCCGTCCAGAATAAATTCTACCCGAGTAAAACGTGCTTTTCTTAATCGTGTGCCATCAGCGAAATCAACAATCGTAATTCCGATTCAGAAATTGCAGATTGTTCAGATTTATCGTAAATATCGATTAGAAATACTGTTTTCTTCACTACACGGACATACGTAATGAGTCTTGCACCACCAGATTTGCCCTTTCCTTTGGATGAAATTGCGAGACGAATTTTGTAACAATTCCTTCCAAGGCTTGTTCCTTGCTCCGGATGTTTTGAGAGTGAATCGAACAGGACAATCAAGTCGCTCTTAAGGGAACGGTACTTTTTGGCCAATCGTTTGAGTTTTCGCTTAAATGGATCGGTTGCAACAACCTCAAAGTTCATCCAGAAGATCTTTTGCAGATACCAGCTTCTTTTTACCTTGCTCGTAAAGATCAACATCGTGAAAGGCATCCGCCAAATCCTGAATGGCCTGGCTTTTTTCGGAATTGCCTATTTCCTTTACAACCTTGACGTATGAAAGGCTCTTGAGCAGTTCCATAAAGAAGGGCCCTCTGTTATCGCTGATATCTAGAATTACTTTCATAAGCAGTACCTCAAATTTACAAAAATTCTATTATGAACGCAAGGAATGTCTTCAATGACTTTCCTTCTTTTTCCTTTTCGGATGCGGAACAAAACGCAATCCAAATCCATAAAAGCGTACGTTTTTCATTTTGATCCGAGGATCGTATGAAGTCAGGTCGTCCTTGAACATACTCAAGGCCATCAGGTCGAAGGAAAGAAAATAACCGACATCAAAATGCGTGTATTTTTCGGTAAGTTGCGTATCGTAGTTGAACAAAAAAACGATCGGACGGTCGTTGTCGATGATCGACGCATCGTACAAATCCATTGCTCCGGCGCGAATCATTGCCCGGACTCCGAAACCCAGCGAATTGGTCCATTTCAAGTCGTCGCTGAGGTTCCAGTTGAGATCAAAATAATGGCGGACAAACAAATTCGTAAAATCTGTTTTGTAATGAAATCCGTCGTAGTCGTTGACAATGGAATCGGGATTTTCGGTGGACGAATGGAGGTACACAAATTTTCCGTCACTACGGTACTGCTGAAAACCGAACTCGAGGGAGTAGCCCGGCGTGAAGGCTTTGTCTGACATAAAATTCCGACCAAAACCCCTTAGGCAGGCCTCACCAACCAGCGGACCGATTTTGTTGTGAATAACATAATAATCGATCGTTTCATTCAAGTTGTAGACTTCGCCCAGTGCAATGTAATCATTCACTCCGGGGCAAACGGCCGTCATTTTAAGCGCTGCGGTTGGGACAAACTGAGCGTTTGGCAGTTTGGAAAAAATCAGCGTCGCTATCAATATAACCCAAGCTTTCATCACGCCGATTTTATTTTCTCAACCAGCAGGCTGGCGATTTCAAGATCGAAAGGTGTCGTGATTTTGATGTTTTCGCGATTGCCCTCGACGAGGTGAACGTCAAATCCCGCAGATTGCACAAGACTTGCGTCGTCAGTAAACGATTCGATGGTTTTTGATGCGTAGGCGGTACGAAGGATATCGGCCTTGAACACCTGCGGAGTCTGAACGAGTCGGAAATCGTCGCGGTTCCGAACTTCCGATTTATCCCCGATCATACGCCTCAGGGACTGTTCCACCGGAATTACAGGTACCCCACTGCCGAATTTTTCGGCCGAAACGAAACAGGCCTTGATGACATTGACGTCGACAAAGGGTCTCACGCCGTCGTGAACAGCGATCAATTCACCGCTTGCGATCTTTAGCCCGTTCCGCACCGATTCGCCGCGCGTTGCACCGCCAGCAACCGTTCGATGTTCGATAGGAAACCGATGCCTTTTACAAAGTCCTTCCCAGAGTTTAATGTGTTCTTCTGGAAGGGTCACAACGATCTCCAAAAGGATATCCGACATAGAAAAACTCGCCATCGTGTGCATCAGAAGCGGTTTGTCGCCAAGGATCATAAATTGCTTGGGAAAGGTAGAGCCCATTCGGGATCCCGTTCCACCAGCCGTTATGATTACCGATTTTTTCAAAGTCTTGTTGTAAAGATAATTATTCGACAATGCCTTTTCAATGATACCTGGTGACTCCATAACAGGTTTTAGAATTTTGCCACAAAGGCTCGAAGACTCAACGTTTTAAAAAAGTAGTGAAATGGGTCATTTCTTTGTGTCCTACGGCCTTTGTGGCAGGACCATTGCGGCAGTGGAGGATAGGCAATTATCAAATCACAACACGACCAGCTGATAATAAAATACAATCCAAACCGTTATCTTCACAGTCTATGCGGCATATTTTGCTCTGCCTTTCAGTTCTCACCTCCCCCTCGGTTTTTCTCCAAACCGGTGGTACCCACACGTTTCAGTTTCTGGATCTCGATTTCAACGCCCGATCAATGGCCCTGGGCGGAGACTACATTGCCGTGAAAGACAATGACATCAACCTCGCGGTGAGCAACCCGGCGTCCATTACGGACAAAATGAACCAGAATCTCACGCTGAATCATTTCTTCTACCCTTCCGGAATCAATTTCGGCCAGCTCGCTTTCGCAAATACCTTTAAAAAACTGGGGACCTTTACGGCCCATATGCGGTATGTGGCCTATGGCCGCTTTACTCAGACAGACGTCGCGGGAACCGTTTTGGGTCACTTCTCAGCCAGCGATTATGCGATCGGCGTGGGTTACGGACGGCAATTGAACAAATTGTTTTCGATCGGGGCCAATTTCAATACCATTTTTTCGCGCTATGAAGCCTACGGCGCCTGGGGCTTGGCGGTGGATGCCGCGGCGATGTTTCACGACGAAGAAAAAACGAATATCAGCGCGGTAATTCTTGCCCGAAACATCGGATGGCAAATGAATGGGTACACGTCCAAGAGTCACGAACCATTACCCATTGAGGTCCTTGCCGGAGTGACCTACAAATTTCATCACGCCCCGTTTCGTTTGGGAATTATGGGAACCGATCTGACCAACTGGGATCTCACGTACAACGATCCAACTCTTGTTCCAACCATAGATCAACTGACGGGTGACACGATTCCAGTCCCAAAAGCATCCTTCATCAAAAAACTGGCTTATCACACCAATTTTTCTGTCGAAATCATTCCGAAAAAAAATCTCTTTTTCCGGATCGGCTTCAATTATCAGCGTAGGTCGTCCCTCGGAATTGTGGACCGAATGGGAGCCGGCGGATTTACCTTTGGAATGGGTGTGAAAGTGAAAAAACTGAGTTTTAATTACGGAATTGCCATCTATTCTGCAGCAGGAATCACCAATGCAGTGAGTATCACCACCAATTTCTCGGAGTGGATGCGCAAAAAGGACAGCCCGACTGGCGGAACTTAGAACCTTGAGAAGGATTCTAACATTACCCGTTGAGTAATCCCGCGCTATTCTCTGTTCGTTTTCAGGTATAATATTTGATATTTGTACGGATGATGCGTCGTGTCGGTCTTCTCTCTGTTCTGCTTTGTCTTGTGTTGACGGGACGCGCTCAGTTGGATTTTTTGGCTGGGACCTGGCAGGGCATTATGACCCTCAACAACGATCCGTATCAAAAAGGATCGGCTTGCTGGTATTCTTTCGAAATCGATAAGACCAATGGAGAAATGAAGGGCGAGTCGAGAATCGAAACGCCGTTCACCACCTATTTCGCCTACAAAAACATCAAAGGCAAGGCCACGGACGCTTTTGTTGTTGATTTTGCGGATGTCATCATCGGGCGACAGGAAAATTCCCCCGGCACATTCTGGTGTCTCAATACCGGCAAATTGAGCTACGATCCAAAAACGGGATACCTCACAGGCGATGTCACTTCGCCGGACTGCAAGAGCTTCCGCGGAAAACTCGTTCTGTTTCGAAGCGAAGAGACGATGTCAAAAACGGACACGGTTACCTTGTATCACTCCTGGTTTAACAATATGGCCTTTGAACTGAATAAGGGATGGAACGCAGTGTACGTGCGCGATGCCGAACTGGCTAATTTTCGGATGCAACCCGTATTTTTCGATCACGACAAGGATGAACTGAAGCCCGAATTTGAATCCTACCTGAAGGATATGATTCGGATGGTGGAGTCGCATTCCGATTTGCGGATAAAAATTATCGGACACACCGATTCGAACGGCACGGATTTATACAACATCGGCCTTTCGTCACGTCGGGCGAATCACATCAAGGAATTTTTGATGCTCGGTGGACTGAGGGAAGATCGGATTGTCATTGAATTCCGCGGAGAAATTGACCCGTCATTCACCAACGGTACTGCGATTGGCAAGCAGTTGAACAGACGGGTGGATTTTGAGTTTATTTAGGGAAGTGGGACAGGGGACCAGGGACGCTAGACATTGGACACGCTTGTGTTTGGATTAAGTCTTCTAATGAATGTTGATCGCCAACAGTCCGATGCATTTTGTACATTCGTTCCAGATTTGCTAGGTCTTATGTCCAGCATAAGGTGTCCCGAGTCAAGTGTCCCACGTCGAAAAACCCAATAATGAAAAATAAACTTCTATTCGCTACCCTGCCTATCGTATGGTTCTTCACTTCATTCTCCCAATTCATCTGCGACCCAGCCGATACACGGCTTGTGATGACCGGTGTTCTTCAGTGGCAGGATCCTGCGGTCAACTCATTCAGCGATGAAAACCGCAAGGATCAGGAATTATTCGACCTGATATCGGCCACTGGAATCCCAGACACGGCGAGTACCTTGTTGCTCGACAGCCAGGGTACGTTGGAAAAAATGACGAACAACATTCGCCGGCATATGAAAGCCTGCACCGAAAATTCGACCTTCATTTTCTATTATGCCGGCCACGGAAGCAAAATCGGAGATAAGTACTACTTCTGCAATTACGATATGGGGCAGGACGCAACATCTATGTTCAATGTCGAGACCTTGTACGAACTCGCGTCGAAACATTTCAATGGCAAACGAATTGTGCTGCTGGCCGACTGTTGTTACTCCGGTTCCTTACTGGCCGTCGGAAAAAAAATAGCCGAACTGGGCAAAGAAGTAATCGTGCTCACCTCGGCGACCTCGTCAAATATTTCAACAGGCAACTGGACCTTTACACAAACCCTGCTCGACGACTTGCGGGGCGACCCATTTGCGGACAGCGACGGAAACGGAATGATTTCCCTTACCGAGACTGCAGCCGAAATCAAGGAGGCGATGAAATACCGCGAATATCAATTGAACGGCTTTGCGGCTTACAATCTTGAGGCCGATAAAATTCAAATCGGACGATGTGTTGCGCAAAGTTCCGCAACCCAGACTGACAGTGGAATTTATTCAGCCGATTATGTTTATGCCCACACCGCTAAAAAATGGCGCACGGCCAGGGTGATGAAAACTGCCGGAGGAACCTACACCTGCCAGTTTTACAATTATTCCGTCAAGGAAGACGTTGAACTCAGCGCAGAAAATGTGCGGGAAGTTTATTTTCCGGTGTATGAAGTCGGTGCGAAGGTGGAAGTTGAATGGGAAGGAAAATACTATAAATCGACCATTCTGAAAACCGACGATGTATTTATGTATATCCACTATGACGGTGACGATGACTCGTATGACGAATGGGTGATGTACGACCGAATCTGGACAGGAAAAGAAGTAGAAACGGAAATTGAATGGAACGGTGTCTGGTACGCGGGGTATATTCTGGAACAAAAGGGCGATCGCTTTTTCATCACGTACAAAGGCGATGAACATTCCTGGGATGAATGGGTCACTAAAGATCGCCTGAGGTAGGGGAAGCGATTTCCAATAAGATCACTCCGCAATAAAGACGTTTTTGGGTTCGGTAAAAAACCGCAGCGCTTCAAATCCACCTTCTCTTCCGATGCCGGATTGTTTCACGCCGCCAAAGGCCGTTCGGAGATCGCGAACCAACCAGGCATTTATCCAGACAATTCCGACTTCGAGTTTCGATGCCACCCGGTGGGCGCGCGATAAGTTCTGGGTCCAGACTGTAGACGACAAACCGTATTTTGTGGCATTTGCTTTTTCTAACGCATCTTCTTCATTATCGAAAGGCTCGATCGTCACCACGGGACCGAAAATTTCTTCCTGATTGGTCCGGCAGGATTGGTTCAATCCTTCTATGATGGTCGGAGCGATGTAATATCCGTCGGCGTACTCGCCGCTCAGTTTGATCTGCTTTCCGCCCGTGAGGATTTTTCCACCTTCACTTTTGGCGAGCTCAACATAAGACAGAATTTTTTCCATATGCGACTTCGACACCACAGCGCCGACTTGAGCCTCGGGATCGGTTGGAAATGAAACTTTGCTTTTTGCCGTTTTCGCAACAAAGGCGTCACGAAATTTTTCGTAGATCGATTTTTCGATGAGGATGCGCGAGCCGCAAAGGCAAATCTGTCCCTGATTCGCAAAGGAGGACCGCATCGTGGTGGACAAGGCCGCATCAAAGTCGCAATCTGCAAAAATGAGATTCGGATTTTTTCCGCCGAGTTCCAACGACAATTTTTTGAACATCGGCGCCGCAATGCGTGCAATGGTTTCTCCGGTTTGCGTTCCACCGGTAAATGAAATCGCTTTGATTTTCGCGTGACGTGTAATGGCGTCGCCGACTTTGTGGCCCAGTCCGTGCACGATGTTGAGCACGCCTTGGGGCAAACCCGCTTCGACGGCTATTTGGGACAACATAAAAGCCGTCATCGGCGTCACTTCTGAAGGTTTTGCGATCACACAATTTCCGGATGCCAATGCGGGCGCAATTTTCCACGTGAAGAGGTACAGTGGCAAGTTCCACGGTGAAATACATCCAACGACGCCAATGGGTCGACGCAGTGTGTAGTTGATCCCGAGACCTTCGCTGTAGTGCGATTCGGCCGAAAAGTGCTGAATGGCTCCAGCAAAAAACCGGAGGTTACTCACCGCGCGGGGAATGTCCACCTGGGTGGCGAGTTTCACGGTTTTTCCGTTGTCGAGCGACTCGGCCTCTGCGAATTCATCGAGACGCGATTCAATGAGCTCCGCCATTTTTTCGATTACCCGTGCTCGCTCCGACGAGGGTGTATTTGCCCATTTTTCAAAAGCCGCTGATGCCGCAGCAACCGCCGCTTCGATGTCGCTCTCGTCAGAATCAGGAATAAGTGAATACACCTTTCCGCGTGACGGATCGAAGTTGTCGATGTATTTGCCTGACTTCGGTTCGATCAGTTTTCCGCCGATGTAGTTTGCAAGCTTTTTCATAGGGTAAATTTAGTGAAATGCGGGATGCCCGCCAAAGCTCGGGCCGGTGTAAAAGCATATGCGGATGGATACCTATGAATTATGCAATTCTATTCTAAGATTCAGCAACACTGTTCTACCCACAAGTTCTCACCTTTGTCCAGAATAGGTTCAAATTACACGATATGAAGTTCGAAAAAATAAAGGTTTTCCTGGTAGATGACAATGCGCTCTATTTAAAGACATTGGAGCTGGAATTTCTGCAGCATTCTGATTTTACTATCGAAACGTTCGCTACCGGAGAACTCTGTCTTCAGCGTTTATCTGAGGATCCGGATGTCATTATTTTGGACTACTATCTCAATAGTGTTGATTCCAACGCAATGGACGGAATGGAAACATTGGATAAAATTAAAAAAATCAAACCAAATATTCCCGTTGTGATGCTTTCGGTGGCAGCCGATAAAATTGGGACAGCTTTGGAGTTTATGAAGCACAAGGCTTCTGATTATACGGTTAAAAACAATACGGCTTTTTCAAGGTTACAGAAAATATTGTCCTCCATCTTCCCACGCAAGAACAACGGGAAAGAAATTGCGCTGGTCTATGGAAATGAAAAAATGCCCTTTCAGTTGTCGGTTGTCAGTTGCTGATGGTTCGTTCTTGTTATTTCCCCTTCAGCAAATAACAACTGCCTTCTGCGAGTATACTTACGGTTAAATTCTCAACGACAATAGCCGTAGTGTCGTCAACTGCATTGATATTGCTTGCACTTATTTTACTTCCGTCAATAAGAATAACCATTCCTGATCCAATGCATTCTGCCTGATTCCCTTTGGAGATGATCAATGCCGTGTTTTCTCCTAATCCAATACCCAAACAGGACGGATTTAAGGCAACGGCGTGTGCCAGCCTTGCAAAGCGGCCGCGTTTAATAAAATGTGTGTCTACAATAATTCCCTGAATTAAATCGAAGCCCCTGCTCATCCTAATGTCACCTTTGTAAAGGGCTTCCTGAATCCGGCCGCCGGTAATAATTGTTTCAGGCATTGCCATTGCTCCGGCGCTTGTTCCACCTACAATAAAATGTTCATCCGAATGATATTTTGTTCGAATGGCTTCCAGTAATTTTGATCCACGCATCAATGACACAAGTTTAGCCTGATCTCCACCTGTAAAAAGTACGGCGTGTGCACTTTTTATTTGGTTTATGGCTGCGGGTGATCTCGCATCTTCCTTGGTTTCTACCTTTATGATTCCAACGTGCGTAAAGCCTTCCTGTTTGTATGAATCGATGTAAAGTTGTTCCGTCTCCTTAGAAACAGAAGAAGCGGATGCGATGATCTCAATGGTGTGATGTGCTCTGGGAATTTTCGAGATGAGGGTCCCCAAAATTTTAAAATGAGATTGGGTTTCTTTCTTTTTGTGAATGACTAGATTTTCTCCGGGGTTCTCACCTTTGTCTTCGTGACCACCAATAATCAATAATTTTCCTTTGGGAATCATTGTAGTTAGGAACCCTGGATAACAGGATACGCCTTACCGATGGCCGTACCCATCTTATAGTGCTGGGCCTTTTGTGCAGTTAAACAGACGTTACTCGATACCTCGAAAACCAAAATTATGTCCGATCCTCCAAATTGAAAATAGGACAACTCTTCTCCTTTGCGCACTGTAACACCGACTTCAGCCGTAATGATAACAGATGAAACCTGGCACATACCTATGGGCAATACCGCTACAAGTCCTATTGGGGTCTCCAATACGATCAATCCCCTCGTTTGAGCAAACTGGTATCCGGCAATATCAAGTGTATCATAATTTCTTTTCAGTTTCAGGGAATGTTTGCCTGGATTTTGATTTTCTTCGGCAGGCACAGCTTCTACTTCAAGATATACCTGACCCTGGATCACCCGCGCTTCAAGCACTTTTCCGCCCACCGGAGCGTGTTGCCTGTGATAATCCGTCGGACTGAGAAAAGAGTGCATAAAGATCCCATTTTCAAATCGGTTTTTGTAAGGACTCCCTTCGAGCAGTTCACTTATTTTCCAATTTAAATTTTTGACTGTTACGTGAGAATCCTTTCTGATCTCCCATTGACCACCAAATGTGGAATCGGCTGGCATAACAATCACGGATTGATCGGCAATGGCAGCAATAGGCCGATATCCCGGCTTATGATGCCTCGCAAAGATCTGGTTGAACGATTTCCATCCGCCGTGGGGCCGCGAATACTCTTTCATATTGTAAACCGGAGAATCGTAAAAGGACTGCTCTGATTCTTTCGTCAGCGACTCGGGTGTGTCCAAAAATTCTCCCATTGCTTTTGCATACTTTACAAGCCACTGAGAAAAGGGGGTCAGCGGAAGAGCTTTATCGTGTGGAATTACTTTATTCTGCAGCGACAAAACGGATTCCTGATCGGCAATAAAATAAAACGCACTCAGGTGATCATTTACATTCTGTCCGGAGGAATTTTCCCGTGGAACCCAATACAAAAACGCATTGATCCAATCAAAATAGCGTTCCAGTGTTTTAACGTCCTGCAGGAGAGGAACATTTTTACTGTTCGCTTCAAGAATAGCTTTTTCGAAGCGATCTTTCCATTTGTTGGCACTGATCAAAGTGATCAGCTCTTCAACGATAGGATGATATTTGGGTGTGGGCGACATACTAACCGATTTATTGCTGGCAAAGATTTGTGTTTCTGAACGGGAAATGTTACACAGCCTTGGATAAACGTTGCAGAATTCGCGGTTTACAAAGTGCGCGAAGATTTACGTAGTGGAAGAACGGAGATGGGGTTGCCTAAAAGGTGTCCCGGAATATGAGATCCCTTAATTCCCAGTATTAACAAGCGCTTTAAAAAAGTTTGGTACTCGGGACGGGAATTACGCACCGTGATTCCCGATAAACGTCATTCTGAGAATAAAAGCTGCAAATCTTTCAGATTTGATATTTGTTTAATTGTCCGTTTCGCTCAAGCTATGGCTTGGCTCACTTCTAATCAAACAAATATTGCCAGCTTTTTATTCATCTGTACTCGGGACGGGAATTGAACCCGTACAGCCATTACTGGCCACAGGATTTTAAGTCCTGCGTGTCTACCAATTCCACCACCCGAGCTTGTTTCGTAGAATCCGAAACAATAAAGTCCGCCTGGGCGGACTTTTATTTTGAGCGGGAGACGAGGTTCGAACTCGCGACCTCGACCTTGGCAAGGTCGCGCTCTACCAACTGAGCTACTCTCGCTTGTCAAAAAGAGACTCGATAAATTTTCGGCTCTTTTTACGTTTTATAAACTGTTCACGAAGATAAGCATCTCTTCTTGAACTGAAAACTTCATAATAAATCAATTCCCATGGACCTTTTCCTTTGGTTGATTTGACTTCACCATTGTTGTGTTTTGTCAACCTCTTGTCCAAATTCTCAGTGTGCCCAACATAGTATTGACCACTGCTCTGAGATTTCAATATGTACGTAAAGAACTCCATCTCGCGCTCTACTCCCGAAATTCTCAAAATCTCTGATTTTGTAAGAATTTCGAGGATCCTCGACAAAACACAAAATCAGAGGTTTTTGTTTTGTCGGGACAACTGAGCTACTCTCGCTTATAAAAAAGGGCACACTAAATGCTAACCTTTTGACTGGGTAAAGTTAATCATTTTGAATATATCACCTAATGGGTTGAAATGGTTTCCGAATGCATTTCACGACCACCTAAGCAGCTAGTCGGCAACAAATGAAACTGCTTTAAAATCAGTGAATTTTATGCCAAGCCGGACAAAAAAAAACCGTCCAGACAGCATCGTCAGGACGGTTTTTCGTATTTCATCAAAAAATTCTATCGTCCAACGACGAATGTAAAGTTGTTCGAACATCCATTTTCGAAAGCTGCGGAGACTTTATAGGTTCCGTTCGCTATAGAAGTGACATCGAGAACCAAAACGTTTCCTTTTGCAGTCACATTTTGAACACTGACGACTTTGCCTGTGAGGTCAACAATGGTCAACACAGCGTTGCCTTTGTCGTCCTTTAAGGGAATAGTGACCATTTCGGTTGCCGGGTTAGGATATACATCCAGTTCTGCCGAAGGCAATTCAACCATACCCACGTCGTTTGCATCGAACAGGTTTACTGAAAAGGCCGGTGACATATCGCCGCCGAATCCAAGCGCATACCACTGTCCAAAGTCAGTCCGCATAACGTTCAAAGGCTGCAGATACTGATCAAAGTTGCCATTGTAGTTAACCTTCGTATCATAGCCCGGATAAAGATCCGTTGCCACATTGAGGCAGAAGAGGTAGCGTTGATTATCGACCAGAATTGGATTTTGTTCGAAGGCTATCCATACATTCTCCGACTGAAGATCGGAGGTGTAAATGAATTCGCCGTGACCAATCTCTGTGAGGTCAGCTGAGTTCCAGTCTGGATAATCGTTGAAGTCGGTGAACACATCGTTCCACTCGTAACAGTAAATTTCAACGAATTGTCCATCGGTCGAAGTAGCACCAGTGCTCTGCGATGTACCAGCCGAAAAGGTCATTCCCTTAATTCCGACCCGGCTTGCATTGGCGTCCTGAAAGTGCACGCAGGTTTCCATCAAATCACCGCTGTTGAACTGGTTGGTGGTTTGAATAGGCTGTCCGTTGTCGGCATCGTCAAGTCTGGTTAACGAGAAAAGCGAATCGTTCACATAGAAATCACACACTTCCCCGTTGTCAAAATCTGCCTCATCGACAGGACCCATATCTACGAAATACTCCATTTCATAAAGTCCGTTCGAGTAGGAAGTCTGGGAGAATGTTGGCAGCGTGATATACGCCGAGTCGCCAGAAACAATCGCAGTCGCTGCGGATATCTCGTCATAAATTACGGATCCCATTGTTATCTGACACTGAAGCGTTACATCCGTCTGATCGTTGGTTCCGTAATTGCGGACCCAGGCACCGACTTCTACTTCGAATTCCGTATCATCCTGGCTGAGCAGGGACACAACGCCGAATGATTTTGCACGAAGGTATTCGTCTGGGGTCATTCCTATATCATCTGCGTAGAGACCGTTTTTGTTGCCGATGAACACTGTGCTCGTAGCCGCTTCGATTTCCGCCTTCAGCAAGGCTCCATCGGTAGAGGTGATCATAACCACAGGGATTGTAACGGAAGCACCTGAGGCACCACCACCCATTCCAACGGGTGCACCATCGCTGTTATTGATGATGATAACGGCAATGGCTCCGGCGTTTTGAGCGTTCAGCGCTTTGAGGCCAAACTCACAGGTTCCGCGGTAAAGTACAGCAACTTTTCCGGTGAGGTCATTGGTTAGAGTACCACAGGAAAGTGAATCCACCCCGTCGGTGACAAAATCCATTATACCAGTAACTGCGTTGATTGGAAGATTCAAATCAGGTGATCCCCAACCGGATGCAGCCTGAGAATAAGTGAAGTCATAGCTTCCTTCGTTCGTTGAAGGAGCCTCGACATACACGATGATTTGCGCATTTCCAACAAATGCAGCAAAGATCGCGGCGAAACAAAGTAGCGTTTTTTTCATTTTGTCGTGTTAATAATGATGAGTACGGCCACTAATTTACAAATTTTACCGCTTACCACAAGGGCTCTGCTCAAAATATTTGAAAATCAACAAAGTGACGGAGGTCAATGATAAATTTTACAATTCCTTGTATTCGCGATAGAGGCATTCAAGTATTGCGCGACAGCGTTTAAGTGCTTCTTTTTGAGATTGTTCAGACGGATTGGTGGCATACACCATTCGGTCGTCAAACATCAGGTAATGCGTCATACCGCTGGTATCGATTAGTGCATAGGAAATGTTTGAGGTATTTATGGCCCACTGTGGTGAACCGGTATGCAACAAATCTTTGCTCCAGTGATATCCCGTCGAATTGAGTCCCATTTGATTCAAGAGTGTCTTAGGCAGGTCGGCCTGTGAACCAATGGTTGAAATCTGTTCACCGTGATACTCTTTTTTCAGTGCGCCACCCCAAAGCAACATCGGTACGTGATAAAAGCCTTCATTCACCACATTGTCATTAAAAATATTGGCTCTGGAATGATCTGCAATCAGCACCACGAGGGTATTGTCATAATCGGGCAAATTTTTTACCCCGTTGAGAAACCGGTTGAGGTGTTTGTCGGCATAATGCATACTGCTTACGAATGGGTCGCCATCGTATCCGGAGTATTCTTGTTCCGGAATGTCATAGGGTGGATGGGTGCTTTGAGAAAACATTCCGTAAAAATATGGTCGTTTTGCCTTTTGGATCTCCGACAAAAAATACGGGAACATCGCCTCGTCGTGTATTCCCAGTTTTCCACGCGGTTCGAGATCCAGGTCATTTTCGTCGGTGAGCTGGTCAAATCCGACATCGGTGAGATATCCACCGATATTTCCGTAAGAAAGTGCGCCGCCAAATGTATAAAACGAATTATATCCCTCCCCTTTGAGGCTTTTGCTGAGCGCTGGCAATTTGCGGCACTTCGCCGATTCAATGCTGATGGACATTCCCGGGATGGCGAGATATCCACTGATAAGGGACGAGTGGCCGGTTTCCGAGGTGGTACCTGTTCCGTAAATATTTGTGAACAACAAACCGTCCTGACAGAGGCGGTTGAAATGCGGAGTAATTCCTTCTTCTCCACCCAGCGGTTCGATCATTTGGGTCGACCAGCCCTCGAGTGTTACAAGGATGATGTTCGGACGGTCGGTAGTGAGTACCGAAAGTTGTTCTCCGCCAGATACGGCATACATTTCCTTCATTATCCGTTCGGCTTCTGCTGGATCTAGATTCTGGAAAAACTGATCGAAATCCGAATTGTACCAGGTGGCGAAGGAGTTTAAGAAATTCCATTCACTGTTCACGGACAAATCGTTTACTATTTGCTTTTTGGAAAAATAACTGTTGGTTCCAGAGACCGGAATTTCCTGGAATCCTCCACGAATTGCCATTCCATATACCACAGCAAAAAGACCACCGTAAACAGGCGCCAGCAGGATTCTTCTCCATTTTCCATCTTCTTCAAACACCTCTTCGCCGCGTGCGACGTGGTTCCGCTTGAAAAGTTTGTAATAGATGAGCCAGGCCACCAAAAGTTGCAGCGCAACATAGGTCAGAAACCAAATGGTATTTGCCCAGGAAGCTGTTCTGAATACTTCTGAAGGCGTCGTGAAATGCAGGAAAATTTTGGTTGATAGTTTAGTCCGCCACTCGGTATAGGTGACAATTTCGCCCGCCATTATCATTGCTGACATCAGCAACATCAGCCAGAACGTGCGACGGACCAGGGTATCCATTCTCTCCAGCCCTTTGCCGTGCGGAAAAAAGAATGCGATGAAACTGAGCAGAAAAGGCAAGATGCTGAAATAGGCCGCCGCCGAAAGATCGAGTCGGATACCCATAAAAGGAGTAAGCAAAACCTCTCCAAAATTTCCCTCGAAGTGACTCGCGAAATGGAATACGAACAGCAGTCGCTGGAACTGAAAAAAAATCAGGAGGATCAAAAACATCCTGACGACAAAGAGAAAGCGCTGAATCACAATGCAAAAATAAACATTTTGACGCGCTGTGCCCTGCGTGGATTGCGCTAACTTCGCATTGCTATCAAAAAATGAACGCAGCGCTTCGACGTACGATCAATCCTGTGCGTGTCTGGAATTATTTCCTGCTCCGCTCGTCCTATTCGTTGTCAGCGATTTTGGGACGACCGATACATTGGGGAAAACCGCTTGCGGTGTCCATCGAACCGACCACAGCTTGCAATCTTGGATGTCCACAATGCCCCAGCGGATTGAAAAAATTTACCCGTCCAACAGGAAATCTGAAAACCGATCTCAACAAAAAAATTCTCGATCAACTCGGGCCGACCCTTCAGTACATCAACTATTACTTTCAAGGCGAGCCGTTCATTCACCGGAATTTTCTCGAGTTAGTCCGTGAGGCAAGTAAACGAAACATATATGTCGTCACCTCGACCAATGCGCATTTTATTTCACCCGAAACGGCCAGAGAAATTGTCGATTCGGGCTTGAGCGAAGCCATTATTTCCATCGACGGGATGAGCCAGGAGAGTTATGAAAAATACCGAATCGGTGGAGAACTGAACAAAGTTTTGGAAGGTGCAAAAAATCTGATCGCCGCAAAAAGGGAAAAGCGCTCGGTGCTTCCGAAAGTAACCTTTCAGTTTCTGGTGACGCGTTACAACGAAAATGAAATTCCGGCTCTAAATGAGTTGGCTCTATCGTTAGGGGTGGACGAGGTGCGATTAAAAACGATTCAAATTTACGACCACGAAGGGGGCAATCTCATCCCGGAAAACGAGTCCTATTCGCGTTACCAGCGAACAGACGCCGGTCGTTTCGAACTAAAAAACAAATTCCGCAACAGCTGTTGGAGGATGTGGAGTTCCTGCGTTTTTACGTGGGATGGGAAGGTGGTCCCCTGCTGTTTTGACAAAGACGCTGAGCATCAGATGGGCGAGGTGGAAAAATTGCCATTTGGCAAAATCTGGAAATCGGATGTTTATCGTGGATTCAGGAAACAGTTGCTCAGAAACCGGCGCGAAATTGAGATTTGCAGGAATTGTTCGGAGGGGTCGAAAATTTGGGTTTGATGTGGCTTTGTCAGCATCGGGAAGTGGTGGTTGTTATCGGTCTGGGTTTTTAGGATTTTCAGGATTCTCACGGGAATGTCGAGGAACCTTTCAGCGATCCAATTTTAGTGAAAGAACCTTCAAGGTTTTTAAAACCTTGAAGGTTCTTTCACGCGGGGATGGATTGGGGAGAATCGGTCTACATTTTGAACCTATTCTTCGCGCCATTGTACCAAATACCAATTGGTGCATCCATCCCGCTTCTTATCCGGCGCAGATGTCCATTTTGATAAAATTTGTTAAACAACTGTGACCAGACACTCCGACCCGATTATAAATCCATACTTTTCAAATGAAAATCTAAACCGATGAAATACCTCCTCCACTCCTTCGCGCTTTTGTTCACGAGTCATATCGCGCTTTCACAAGGCACCCACGAAGTAAAAATACCATCCAAAATTGACGCAGTAACTGTTTTTGTTACCGGTGGAGAAATCAGTCAGACGGCAGTGGTTCCTGTCAAGGCCGGAAGGAATAAACTCGTGTTTACCGGAATCAGCACCGTTGCCGACAACAAGTCGGTTCAGTTTAATTCGGACAAGGAATACAACCTTGTTTCGGTGAGTTCCGAAATTGATTACCTAAGCATCGTGGAAAATAATCCGAGATTGAAAAAACTGCAGGATTCACTACAGATTCTTCAGGACGAGATTATCGACCTTCAGAATGAAAAGTCCGCTTATTTAGAAGAGAAAAACCTGTTGGCAATCAATAACAAGATCAAAGGAGAAACAGCGAATCTCACCGTTGCCGAACTTAAAGCAATGGCCGAATATTACAGAACGCGAATAATGGAATTGAACAAACTGATGACAACATACGACAAACGGGTAACTGAAAAAAATATGCTTTTGTGGCGTTATCAGAACCAACTCACCGAGCTCAATTACAAGGAGACCATTCGCAGCAACCAGATCATCGTGATGATTGACGTACCTGCGGCCGCTACGATGAACATCGATTTGAAGTACATTGTTTCGAATTGTGGATGGCAGGCGAACTACGATCTACGCGCAGACGATTTGGCTGGAAAAATTACGATCCGATACAAAGCAAAAGTTTTTAACAACACGGGCAACGACTGGAATGACGTCGCTTTGGTGTTGTCGACATCAGATCCAAACATTTCGGCTTCAGCACCAACACTGTATCCCTGGTACCTGAATTATTCTTCTTTCGAAGGCCAGGGCGATTACAACGATCAAAGTGGTTATGTCGTTCCGCAGAACCGTCAGTATTCGCAATATTACTCCAATGCAAGTGAACCGGAGATATCTCAGAATCTCGACGGACTTGCACTGGACAACAGTTTTGGCTGGAATGCAGGCGGAAGTTTTAACCCGACTACAACCAATCCGGTTACTTTCGAAACCATCGAAGTTTCTCAGTTGACCACCGAGTTTAAGATTGAAAAAAAGTACTCCATTCCGTCGGATTCCAAACCGTATCTCGTCGATATCACCGAACACAACCTCACGGCGACCTTTTCGCACAAGGCCGTTCCGAAATTGGACAACGATGCATTTGTCCTTGCCAACATTGTGGGCTGGGAACGTCTTGACCTGGTTCCGGGTCCGACAAATGTTTACTTCGCCGACAACTACGTCGGACAGTCGTACATCAATACAGCGCACGTCGAGGACACACTCAGACTGTCTTTTGGTCGCGACAAAAAAATTGTGATTACACGCAAACTTCTGGAGGAATTCAGCGACAAAAAAGTGGTGGGTGCAAACCGCCGCGATGCCTACGTGTACGAAATTTCGCTCAAGAACAATCATACAACTGCTGCGGTCATCGACTTGTTCGATCAGGTTCCAATTTCGCAGGACAGCGACATTGGGGTTACGGTAGAAGAAGTTTCGGGTGCCGAGCACAATCTAACCACTGGTATTTTGAAATGGCTCGTTAAACTGGAACCCGGCGAGACTAAAAAATTCAAACTGAGTTTCGTTATCAAATATCCGAAGGACCGGGTGATTGTGGTGAAGAAATACCGGAAAATGACTGCCGCGAAATTCTGATAAAGGGCGTCCCATAGGTCATCCTTCCCAAGGATATAAGATCCATTCCAACGTTCGTTTGAGCCTCCGCTATGTGACGGAGCATCAAATCCGTTGTAGAGCCGTTCGCGATTAAGAAAGCAACCAGGTTATTTGTTCAGCTATACCTGTAACATTTGATTCAGGAGTTTGTTTTAGTACAAATGGTCGTCCGCACCATCAAAAATCATCTAACAAAATCCAACTTTATGAAGCGACTGTTCTTAATGTCGGCTATGCTGATTGCAGCATCTCCGGTTATTTCCCAAAACATCAACGAAGTAAAAATCGCCAGTGAAATTGAGCAGGTAACCGTATTTATCACGGGCGGTGAAATACAGCAGAAAGCGATTGTTCCCGTGAAAAAAGGACGGAACAAATTAGTTTTTACAGGCATCAGTACAGTCGCCGACAACAAATCAGTCCAATTCAACGCCGACAAGGAATTCGGACTTGTCTCCGTAAGTTCGGAAATCGATTACCTCAGCATTGTTGAGAGCAATCCGAGATTAGTAAACCTACAGGATTCCCTGGATATTATTCAAGACGAGATTCAGGATATCAGCAACGAACGCGCCGCCTACAACGAAGAAAAAAATCTTCTGCTCAAGAACAATCTCATCAAGGGAGAAAGCCAGAATCTAACAGTTGCCGAGTTGAAGGCAATGGCCGACTATTACAGAATGCGTATGATGGAACTGAACAAATTGATGACGGCTTACGACAAAAAAATAACCCAGAAAAATGCACTGATGTACCGATTCCGCAGTCAGATGGCGGAGCTCAATTACAAGGAAACAATCAAAAGCAATCAGATTATTGTCATCATCGACTCAAAAGAGGCAGCGACTTTGAATGTCGATCTGAAATACATCGTCTCAAATTGCGGCTGGCAGGCCAATTATGATTTGATCACCAATGACCTGAGCGGAAAAATTACGATCCGCTATAAGGCGAAAGTGTTCAACAATACGGGCAACGACTGGCACGATGTACAAATGGTTTTATCAACATCCGATCCGAACATTTCCGCTTCGGCACCGACCTTGTATCCCTGGTATCTGAATTACTCTTCGTTTGATGGAACGAGCGATTACGACAAATCGGGGTATGTTGTGCCGCAAAACAGACAGTATTCACAGTACTCCTGGAACGCGAATGAGCCCGCGATGTCACAGAATCTTGACGGCCTTTTCCTGGACAATAATAATATCACAGAATCTCAGATTATGCCGGGAAATCAATCAACAGTTGCATTTGAGACCATCGAAGTTTCGCAGTTGACTACCGAGTTTAAGATTGAAAAGGCGTATTCGATCCCATCAGACTCCAAGCCCTACCTGGTGGATATTACTGAGTACAACCTCACCGCGAGCTTTTCACACAAAGCCGTTCCGAAGTTGGACAACGATGCATTCCTTTTGGCGAATATCACCGGCTGGGAAAAATTGGATTTGGTTCCGGGCCCAACGAATGTTTACTTTGCAGAAACGTACGTCGGTCAGTCATACATCAACACTGCCCACGTGGAGGATACATTGCGGCTTTCCTTTGGTCGTGACAAGGGAATTGTGATGACCCGAAAACTTCTCGAGGAATTCAGCAGCAAAAAGGTGGTCGGATCAAATCGTCGTGACTCATACAACTACGAGATAACGCTTAAAAACAATCGACCGAACCCAACAACCATTGATGTCTTTGATCAAATTCCGATTAGTCAGGACAGTGATATCGGAGTAACGATCGATGAAATTTCTTCCGCCGAACACGATTTGATTACAGGCATTCTCAAGTGGGTTGTGACACTGGAGCCCGGCGAAAGCAAATCATTCCAAATTGGATTTACCATCAAGTATCCGCGAGAAAGAAAAATTGAAGTGATGAAATTCAGAACCGTTTCGTGTCCGAGTTTCTGAGAATTTCATCTCACTTATATCGCGAGTTCTGCTTCTACTTTTCTGCGGAAATTCAAAATGGTGCGTTCGATTCCCGCAAAAAACCGCTCGCGTTGTTTTACATTTTCCTTCGAGATAAGGCTGGAATTGTCGATGAGTTTATTGAGCACGAAGTCCGATTCCTGAACGTAATAAGGATCGGAGGTGTAAAGATAGTTCATCAGGTTATGGGTGAAATAAACGGCGGATCCACCTTTCCATTTCGTCAGGTAGGTATTATCCGGCAAAAAGGTGTCGTTGGAGTACATTTTGAATTCGTTTCCTGAAGAGGGTACGTCGTTGCCATAGGAAAATTTCCGTCCTGACACCGCCTGATTTTTCAGATGCTCCATCAGATTGTAAAGATCTTTTAGCAGTTCCAATGCATAGGCTGGGTCTTCGAAATAATGCGAATCGAAGTAATACTCGATCTGACGGAGGAATCCCCGGAGCGTCTCAGGGCCGTATACCTCAACAGATGGAACCGAATTGTAGATGTTGAGACTTTCGATTCCGATGGCCATCGTGGCCTTGTCAATTTTATCGTTTTTAAACTTCGCGTCGACAAACTCCGGAAGGTTGAGATACGTTTTCGCCCAGAAAAAAACTTTGAACCGCATCAAGTGTGGACGGTTGAAGAGTTGAAAAATGGGTGTGTCGTCGACACTTACAATCATATGAACACCATCAAGCCTGCGAAGCATTCGAAGTCCATCACGCAAACCGGTCATCCAACTTTCAAATCGGAAATTGATCGATTCAAGCGGGTTGTAGTTGAAATTTACCGAACCCTTTTTGAGTGAACCGTAATCGTCGAAGGACAGATTGTAGGTCTCACACAGCTTCTTGGTTTCGTATATGGTGAAAGGAACTTCACCGCGCATCCGTCGGTAAACGGCATCCTGTGACAGGCTCAGTGTCTCTTGAAGTATGTGCGCGATTTTTTCTCCTTTAGGTAACTGCAACTTAACGGCGTCAAGTATGCGTTTTTGAATGTCGTGTTCGGGTTCCATTGTGCAATGTAGGTTGCGCAATGTAGAAATATTTTGGGAAATCTGTCTTCAGGATTGTCCCACTGCCCGATAAAAATAGTGAATGAACCTTCAAGGTCTTTAAGACCTTGAAGGTTCATTCAGGAATAAAAGTGGCACAGATCGAATTAATATTCGGTTCCTCGGAGTGAAACTCATTCGCCCTCACCCTCCAGCCATACCTCTCAATCCATTACCTTTGTAACAAAGTCAAAATTTTGCCAGCAAAACTTACGATACTCGGATCAGGATCCGCAATCCCTACGCTGTTGCGCGGCGTTACTTCACAGTACCTGAATTTTGACGAGCGACGTATACTCATCGACTGCGGTGAAGGAACACAAATGCAACTCCGAAAATACCACATCAAATTCCAGCGACTTCAGTATATCTTCATCTCACATTTGCACGGCGATCACTTTCTGGGAATTTTTGGTTTGCTGACGTCGATGAACCTCACCGGTAGAACAAGCCCCCTTACGATCTTCGCTCCGGGTGGACTAAAAAAAATCGTCGACGTGCTCTTCAAAGAGTCCTTCGTCAAACTGTCCTACGAGATTGAATTCGTCGAAATAAAATCAAAAGAAAAGGCGCTCGTCCTGGAAGACGAAGTCCTCGAAGTTTTTGCCTTCCCGGTAAAACACCGCATTCCAACCTGGGGATTTCTGTTTCATCAGAAGGAGAAAAAACGACGGATTGAAAAATCGATGATTGATTTGCACCAACTCACCATTGAGGAAATGCGTGAGCTGAAGTCCGGCCGCGATATCCGGCGGGGCGATTCCACAATTCCCAATCGTGTTCTAACATTGCCGCCTCAGCCATCCATTACCTATGCCTTTTGCGCTGACACTGCTTATTTCCCGCGAATTTGTGAATGGATCAAAGGCTGCGACCTATTGTTCCACGAAGCGACTTTTACGTCCAAAGATCAAAAACGAGCAAAGGAAACAATGCACTCTACAGCCGCGGAGGCCGCACGGATCGCCGTAGAAGCTGGAGCAAAAAAGCTCATTCTCGGCCACTTTTCGGCACGGTACAAATCTACCGAACAGATTATGAATGAGGCTATTGAAGTCTTTTCGAACAGCGTCTGCGTCCAGGACGGCGACGTCTTCACAATGCAACCAATCGCCTGATTTTCCGTATTATCATTTGAAGGAACGCTTTTTTTTTGTACCTTGAAGAAAATTGGGATGATGAAACGTCCGGTTGTCGTAGGATTGTCAATTGTGCTTGCCGCGATCGGGTTGTTGCCAACCTGTACCAAAACGGATGTCGCGTTCAATAAATTCGGCGATCGTGGTATTTGGAACGTCACCCTTATTGATGATTTTTCCGGAACTCTTTTTGCCCTACCTGTCCTCCGTGTTAGCAACTGCAAGCCCGAATACGACGAGTATTGTGAAGGGACCTTCGATCACGCCGCAGGTACATCCACCGCGTTTAAATGGCACTTTGGCTATTCCGGGTCATACTTCGAAATGTACCCCGTAAATCCTGAACCAACTGAAATCAATCAGGCCTGGCAGCAGTGTTACAATCTCAGCGGGAAATACGACGTCATAAAACTTCACTCCGCCAAATTCGAAATCGAAAGTTACGACACCCAGGGCTATCCGGGTAAGCGCATTTTTATCCGGATGCAGTAACCTTGGCTTAACCATTCGATAATTTTACTATCTTTCCTGATGTTTCTTTCTGTGGGAAAATGAAATTACTTTATCAAACCGTACTCTCTTTTGTAATTTCTTCGATTGGATTTCACGCCATCGGACAGGTTGATCATTGGGAAACGGTCGTTTACGAAGACGACAACTGGAAGTATCTGGTGCCAACTGTTGCTGTTTCGGACACGTGGATTGACATTTCTTTTGATGACGTAACGTGGACCACTTCGCCTGGCGGTTTTGGAATGGGCGACGGAGACGACAACACGGTACTCGCTGCGGGTACGCTTTCGGTTTTTCAACGCATTCACTTTAACATTACGGATCTCGCTGCCGTCGAATCGATGGTCTTCGACATCGACTACGACGATGGTTTTGTCGCCTACATCAACGGACAGGAAATCTGCCGCTCAGAAATGTTCGGAACCGGAATTCCGCCATTCGATCAAACCGCAAGTGGTCTGCACGAAGCACAGATCTATCAAGGCCTTTATCCATTTCAGCAAGTGCTCGACCAAACTTTTGTCAGCACGTATCTCAATGGCGGAGATAATATTCTTTGTGTTCAGACGCACAACCAGTCAACCGGCTCCAGTGATATTTCATCGCGGGTTTGGCTGACGCTGGGAATCAACAACACGTCCGCGGATTATGGCCCCATTCCGGCCTGGTTTATTCCACCGGTCGATCTCAGTTCGTCCAACTTGCCGATTGTGGTGATCGAAACGGGTGGTGTTTCCATTCCGGACGAACCAAAAATTTCCGCAACGATGGGAATTATCCACAACGGCGAGGGCCTTACCAACAGTATTACGGATCCCTTCAACGAATTTTACGGCCAGATCGGTATAGAAGTCCGGGGCTCGTCCAGTGGTGGCTTCGCAATGAAATCGTACGGACTCGAAACGCAAGGCCCTTCACCGGAGATCAATTACAACGTTTCTCTTTTCGACTGGCCGGTGGACAATGACTGGATTCTCTACGCCCCATACAACGACAAGGCGCTTTTAAGAAATGTTCTCACCTACAAACTCGGAAGCGAAATGGGAAATTATTCTCCCCGAACCAAAATGTGCGAGGTAATAATCAACGGAGAATATCAGGGAGTTTATGTTTTTATGGAGCGCATCAAACAAAGTCCAGGACGGGTAGATATCGACGAATTGCTCCCGGCCGACGATTCTGGTAACGAACTCACCGGCGGCTACATTCTGAAAGTCGACAAAACAACCGGAGGAGATGCGGTTTCCTGGACATCCCCTTACACCTGTGCATCGCCGGGAACAGGTCCTATTGAAATTATTCTTCACGAGCCGAAATGGGATTCTCTCAGTACCGTTCAGAAAAATTACATCCGGAATTATTTCACCGATTGGGAAGATGCACTGGCTGGTCCTGATTTTGCCGACCCCACACTCGGATACGCTCCCTACATCGACGAGTTGTCATTCATCGACTTTATGCTGTCCAATGAAATTTCAAAAAATGTCGACGGATACCGCATCAGCACATTTCTCTACAAGGAACGCGAGAGCGATGGTGGTGATCTCGTTGCAGGACCTCTCTGGGATTTTAACCTCGCCTGGGGAAATGCGGATTATTGCGAAGGTGGATTGACCACAGGGTGGGAACTCGATTTCAATTCCGTCTGTGGCGGTGGTGGCGGATTGCAGAATCCGTTCTGGTGGAACCGGCTGTTGCAGGACCCGAATTTTGCACACGCGACCAACTGCAGGTGGCAGGAGTTGCGGCAGGATATTCTTCACACCGACAGCATTCTTTATTGGATCGATACAATGGCGGTTTTTCTTGACGATGCACAACAACGGAATTACACAAAGTGGCCGATTCTCGGTGTGTATCTGTGGCCGAATAATTTTGTTGGCGCAACCTATGCGGAGGAAATCACTTATTTCAAAGATTGGATCACACAACGAATGATCTGGATGGACGCCAATATGTTTGGTTCGTGTGCCGATCTTGGATTTGTGGAGGAACAAAATGAATTTCTAATTTTACCCAATCCAGCAGGGGAATATTTGACCTTGCAATTTTTGTCCGCCGAATCTGGTCAATTCAGCATTACAAATCTGTCGGGAAGTACCGTCCTGTCTGGTATGTTTAGTGGTTCATCATTCGACGTTAGAACAACTGACCTGCCTTCGGGATTTTACGTAGCGCAGGTGACGACGGCCGAAGGAGCTATTTACCAAAGCAAATTTATTAAACGCTGACGAAAATGAATTTAGTTCGCTCAACCCCCACCCTCTCATCCGCATTAACATTTTTATTCTTTGCCTTTTCATTTTTTTCCTGCAACAAACACGAAGGGCCAGGCGGGACTTCCAATATCGAAGGGGTCGTGATGGGAACGGAATTCGAGCCGGCCAAGAATGAAATCACAGAAATTATTTTCACTCCCGGAGTAGATTTGGAACACGGAGATTATTTTGTGCTCAACGCTCCCGTCGGTGGCACGTATTATTACATCTGGTACGACAATCCGACCTGGATTACGGACGGCGATCCAAATTTAGCCGGTCGAACAGGAATAGCGGTGCCGTTTAATTACAGCGATTCAAATGTCGACATCGCCACCAATACTGCTGCGTCAATCAGCGACTCCACCGGTTCGGATTTTACGATTGTATTGAACAACGACGTTTTAACGCTCAGCAACAATCTCTCCGGCGAAGTGCCAGACGCCAACAATATGACCACAAATTTTGAAGTGAATATTCAGAGCCAAGGTGAAGATGAGCTCTGGGGAGAAAGTTTACCCCTTGCAAATGCAAAAGTTTACATCGTTTACGGAAGTGATAACGTTTACGGTGACGAAGTCCAAACCGGCGGTGATGGAGATTTTCGCTTTTCAGCGCTACTCAAGGGAACCTATACCGTTTATGTCATCTCGCAGGACACCATCATTCCAACTACAACCTTCAAGGAATCGGTCGTGGTAATGATCGACAAAAATCGCGAAACCTACAGCGTCGGTGAAATCGGAATGATTCACTAAAATCCGCAGTCTGGCGACTAGCGTCTCTTGTCTAGCGTCTAGTGTCTACCATCTAGCGTCTCTTGTCCAGCGTCTCTTGTCCAGCGTCTCTTGTCCAGCGTCTACTGTCTAGCGTCTACTGTCCGATATCCTACCTATTATTCTCCATCACATACCCCAAAACCTTCTGCATCAAATGCACGCGGTCCTTACCGCCGACATTGTGTTTGTGCATCGGATAGGGAAAGAAGTCGACCAGATCGGCTGTCTGCGCCCCTGCCTCAACAAATGCCTTGACCAGTGCATAATTGTGCTGCATCACTACCACGTCATCCGACGTTCCGTGAATGAGCAATAGTTTTCCTTTGAGGTCTTTCACGTATTCCATCAGACGGTTTTTCTTGTAGCCGTCCGGATTTTCCTGCGGCGTGTCCATATATCGTTCGCCGTACATCACCTCGTAATAAGCCCAGTCTGTAACCGGTCCACCGGCAATACCACAGGTGAATGTTCCGGGTTTTCGGAGCATCAGGGAGCTCGTCATAAATCCTCCGTAGCTCCAGCCGTGAACTGCGAGACGCTTGGAATCAACATACGGTAAACTCTTCAGAAATTCCACTCCCTTGATCTGGTCGTCGATTTCGTTGTCGCCGACTTTGCGGTGAATGACACTTTCGAATTCAAATCCCCGGTTCGACGATCCGCGGTTGTCAACGGTGAACACAAGGTAATCCTGCTCGGCCAGCCAATACATCCACAAATTCGCTCCATCCAGCCAGGAATCTGTAATCATCTGGGCGTGCGGTCCGCCATAGACGTAAACAAGAACAGGGTATTTTTTCGCCGGATCAAAATCACTCGGTTTGATCAGACGGTAGTACAAATCGGTTTGGTTGTCGGCCGCCTTGATGGTTCCAATTTCAGCGGTTCCGATGCGCCAGTTGCCATCGGTATTTGGATTTCCGGCGGTGCGGATGTCGCGGACGCCTTTTCCGTCGCCGTTGCATACTTTCTCGACATTTGGAATGCTGTGCGAGGAAACGGCATCAAAAAAATACTTGAAGTCCGTTGCAAAAACTGCACTGTGCGTTCCGTCCTTCGTCAGCTGTGTTTGTTTTCCGCTGGACAGATTCACTTTGAAATAGTGGCTCTGGGTGGGATTTTCCCCGGTGCCGGTGTAGTAAATATTTCCAACCGCGTCGTGTCCAATAATCCCATTGGTGACCCACTTGTTGACGGTAAGTTGTTTCACCAGCGTGCCGTCATCCTTGTAGTGGTACAAATTCGTGTAGCCGTCTTTTTCACTCAGGTAGATGAATTCGTGTTCATTGATAAAGTAGAGCGGAAATTCCGGCTCTGTCCAACGTTCGCTCCTCTCTTCGATGAGCGTTTTTTCAAACGCACCGGTTTCGGCATTGTACTTTTGCACCTGGGAATGATTTTGTCCGCGGTTCACTTCGATGACATAGAAATTTTTGTCTCCGGGAGCCCAGGAGAAATTGGTCAGATAGTCGTCTTCTGCCCCGCGGGGTTTGATGTAGAGAAGTCTGCTCGTTGCCACGTCGTAAATTCCAGCGGCTGATTTTTCAGATGTCTGACCGGCCATCGGATACTTGATCGAGTTCAGCGAACCGGTTGGCGTGGTGATATCGAGCAGCGGATAATCCGCAACACCGCTCTCATCCTTCTGGTAAAAGCCGAGGTACTTTCCACCGGGGGACCAGAAAATTCCACCCGTAATTCCAAATTCGCTGCGCGCAATGGCCTGGCCGGAAACAACCCCTTCGATGGGTTCGGTCACGGAAGTTTCCTCATTTTTGGCGTTCCGAAAAAAAAGTTGACTGCCGACCGTATACGCAACACAATTGTTCGCGGTACAAAGGGTCGCATTCTCCGCACCTTCGGGAAGTGTTGCAAGCGACGTCGCTTTTTTCAGCGTCAGATCAATCAGAAAATAACTGTTTTCGGTCGATGTGTAAAATGAGTGATCGTCCTTCCATTCCATAATGTTGACCCACGAAAACGTCTTGCCTGTCCAGGAATTCAGGTCCGCAACCGTGCACAGCGTTGCCTCACTGCCCGATTTGACTTCCAGTGCCATCAGTGTTTGATAATCCGCTGTGCAGAAAGCATATTTTGTTGTGCCTTTTACCCAGGAAACCGCCTGCGTGTGTTTCGGATAAAAGGTTGACCATTGCTGACGAACGGCTTGTTCCAGCGTAAACTCCTTCAGGGTCTGCCCGAAGAGAATAAATGGCAGCGCCAAAATCAAGGTTAGGACCGTCCTTTTCATAGTGTCAGATTTGTGGCTAAAAGTATGAATATTTTGTGCCTCAGGCGTTTCATTGGGATGATCGGTTCATCAGGTCGTTTGGCGTTCATCTGGCTGGATGCACAGAATCTTTCAAATCGCGGGCCAAACTGGATTCAGGGTTTTTGCCTGTCCGCCCAAGGACAAGCCAATGCGAAGCCAGGCGGGGGATTTGTTCCATTTAGGCTTGCACAACAAATAGTAGCGCCCCATTTTTTTACACCTGATAACAATTTATCAGCTTTCAGGATTTTGTATTTTTTGTCGACCAAAACAACATATTTATTTGTTTATCAATATTATATACCTATTCTTTTGAAAATTTCTCGTCTAAATACCCAAAATAAAAGTGAAATTATTTGGATTCTGATTCCAAATAATTCCATATATTTGATGTGTTATGATTCAACGACAGGCAAAAAACAGGCTACTCTATTTGGCACAAACATTTAAATCTGTTGCTGTCACAGGTTCGCGTCAATCGGGAAAGACCACTTTAATAAAGCAGGTTTTCAAAGACAAGCCGTATTTCTCGCTCGAGAATCCCGACATCCGTCGATATGTTATGGATGACCCAAAGGGGTTTCTAAACGCCAACCCGAAGGGAGCGATTCTCGATGAAATTCAACGAACCCCCGAACTCTTTTCCTATCTCCAGGAAGTTCTGGATAATTCAAAAGTCAAAGGATTGTTTATTCTTTCAGGTTCCAATAATTTGCTTTTGCAGCAATCGATATCACAGACTTTAGCCGGCAGAATTGCATATCTGAATTTATTGCCTTTCTCCATTTCGGAGTTATCAAAATCCAGAGCTTTTCCAAAGGACGACAACGAACTGATGATAAAAGGATTTTACCCACCCGTGTATGATCAGGGAATTCCAGCTCAAGACTGGGCTCCAGAGTACATCAGAACGTACATAGAGCGCGATGTTCGCCAGGTAAAAAACATTACCGACCTCAATGTGTTTGAGCGATTTTTTAAACTCATCGCGGGACGAGTCGGTCAGGAGTTGAATAGTAATTCCCTCGCTGCAGAAACGGGTGTTGATGTAAAAACCATTCAGAGTTGGATCGGGATTCTTGCTACCGGATTTATCATCTACCTCTTAAAGCCGCACAGCAAAAATTTCAAAAAGTCGATCGTAAAACGCCCGAAGATTTACTTCTACGACACATCTCTGGTCTGCAGCGCAATTGAAATCCGGAACACCGATCAACTAATGACCCACCCAAGCCGGGGTTTCATTTTCGAAAATATGGTGGTATCCGAGTTGCTTAAAAACCGGACCAATGCGGGGCTTCCAGTTAACCTCTATTACTGGCGGGATAAGACAGGACACGAAGTAGACCTTATCATCGACAACGCCGGGAAATTGGTTCCCGTTGAAATCAAATCCGGCAAGACGCTAAATAATGAATTCTTTAAGAACCTCAATTACTGGTGCCGCCTGAGCGGGGTCAAAAATTCAACGGTTCTGTACGGGGGAAAACAGCAACAGGAGCGCAGTACCGGTCAGGAAGCGCTGAACTGGAGAAGCGCAGTTTTAAGTGGGATGTAGCTCCGGATTTATTGGCCCGTAGTCACCCGCTCCGCCTGAGGCGGATCCGCAGACTACGACAGAATTGACTTTTGGATATGCATTTCAAGGACCCCTGGCGCCGGATGCACAGAATCTTTCAAATCGCGGGCCAAACTGGATTCGGCCTGTCCGCCAAAGCAAGGACCTATGGATAGGACAGGCGGGGGGTTTTTTGAGATTTGTTATATTTAAACTCCCAACCAGAGCCAAGAAATGCCCGTAGTGAGTAAGAATCACCGAAATAAGAAGACGAAAGCGTCTGTCGGTTCCATCCCAAAGGAAATCCTCCTGCGGGCCTTTGAACTGATGTGTACAGCTAAATCGATGGCTGAAATTTACGAGGCGAATGCGAAAATGACCTCGAAATATGTCCACGCTACTTCGCGGGGTCACGAGGCGGTGCAACTGGCGATGGCGATGCAACTGAAGCCTCAGGACTGGGTGGCGCCGTATTACCGGGACGACTCGATTCTTCTGGGTATCGGGATGAAGCCTTACGAAGTAATGCTTCAAGTATTCGCCAAAAAGGACGATCCTTTTTCAGGCGGACGAACCTATTACAGTCATCCGAGCCTGCGCCGCGACGATATGCCCAAAATTCCACACCAGTCTTCGGCCACGGGAATGCAGGCTATTCCCACCACAGGCGTTGCAATGGGAATCCGCTACAAGGAAATTCACGGACTGGAAGAAGATTACGGGGACGAAAAGCCGGTAGTCGTCTGTTCACTGGGCGATGCATCCTGTACCGAAGGTGAGGTGTCTGAAGCGTTTCAGATGGCAGCGCTCAAGCAGTTCCCCATCCTTTATTTTGTTCAGGACAACGACTGGGACATTTCGGCCAGCGCAAAGGAAACAAGAGCGCAAGACATCACCCACTATATGCGTGGCTTCAAAGGAATAGAAGTCCGCACCATCGACGGCAGCGACTTTGAAGAATGCTGGAAAACGATAACGGAAATTTTTGCAACGATGCGAAAGGAACGCCGGCCGTTTTTGCTGCACGCCAAAGTTCCGCTGCTGGGACACCATACCTCCGGGGTTCGGATGGAGTGGTACCGCGACGACCTGAAGGAACACGCAAGCCGCGATCCGTATCCGAAGATCATCTCGTTGCTGTTGCGCTCAGGATTTACAAAAAAAGAAATCGACGAAACCGAAAAATGGGTGAAGAGTTCCGTTGCGGTAGATTTTGACCGCGCCAGAAATGCCGAAGAGCCAAGCCCGTCCAGTGTGCGCGATTTTTACTTTGCTCCAACACCCATCACCGAAGAAACCGGTGAGCGCGAACCGGCCGGAAAAAAACCAACAGTTATGGTTGACTCGGCGCTGTTCGGCATCCGCGAGCTGATGTCAAAACACCCAGAGGCCTTGTTGTACGGTCAGGATGTCGGTGGACGACTCGGCGGAGTATTTCGTGAAGCAGCCACACTTGCGCAGCAATTCGGCGACGAACGGGTTTTTAATACCCCGATTCAGGAAGCATTTATCATCGGCAGCACGGTGGGTATGTCCGCCGTCGGACTGAAGCCTATCGTAGAAGTCCAGTTTGCCGATTACATCTGGCCGGGATTGAACCAGCTCTTCACGGAAGTCAGTCGCAGTTATTATTTGTCCAACGGAAAATGGCCGGTCAGCGCAATCATCCGTGTTCCAATCGGTGCTTACGGTTCCGGCGGACCGTATCACTCCTCCTCGGTTGAATCGATCGTGACCAATATCCGCGGAATCAAAGTGGCGTATCCAAGTTGTGGTGCCGACCTCAAAGGCCTGATGAAAGCCGCATTTTACGACCCTAACCCGGTGGTGATGCTGGAACACAAAGGTCTTTACTGGAGCAAACTTCCGGGAACCGAACGGGCATCGAGCATCGAACCAGACGAAGACTACATCGTGCCGATTGGCAAAGGCCGAATTGTACAAAAGGCCGACGAGGCAAAAATTAATTCCGGGGAATCGGTGGTGATCATTACGTATGGTCGCGGTGTTTACTGGTCGCTCGAAGCAGCGCAGAATTTTCCAGGGCAGATAGAAATTGTCGACCTGCGGAGTTTGAGTCCCTGGGACGAAGAGCTGGTATACGAACGTGTCGGCCTGCACAACAAAGTAATGCTGGTGACCGAGGAATCGTGCGAGGCATCGTTCACACTGGGAGTCGCCGGAAAAATTCAGCACAATTGTTTTGCACAACTCGACGGGCCCGTTGAGATCATCGGATCGGTGGATACTCCAGCCATTCCGCTCAATTCCATTCTCGAGGCAGCACTGTTGCCAAACGCTGTAATTGTTGGAGAGGGGATAAAGAGAATGCTCAATTGGTGAAGGCAACCGTCAAGAGACAAGGGGAACTGCCAACTGGCAAATCGGATCCCGATAGCTATCGGGACAGAAATCGAACTTCGTAAATCGAACATCACAAATCGAACATCAGAATTCGGAATTCAGAAATGGATCATCCCTAATCGAATGTCAGAAACCAGAAATCAAACATCACTAATCGAACATCGCAAATCAAACATCAGAAATCCACTGTCCGGCGTCCATTATCCATCAACCCCGTCCACCCCACAACATCCCTACACACTTTCACAACATCTCAACACCTTAGTAGCTAAGGAATTTCCTACCTTCGGTCAGAATTAGAACAGAGTGAAGAGTCTGCACAAAACGAAGAATTTCTTTTGGTCCGAAATCACGCAATTGTGGATCTTAGTCTTGTTTTTACTTTTGTCATCAACCTCGTATGACCAGAAAATTGACCTGAAAACTGGGAAAGATTTGGCGACAAAAGCGCTGGACCTCGTTGCCGGTTATCCCGATTCGACCATCTATTACTCGAATCAGTCGCTTGCCATTGCTCAGCTGTTGAATGATTCCTTGCTCAAAGCGCGGTCGATGATTAACCTCGGCGAAGCATACCGGGTAAAAGGTGAATACGACAAAAGCACGCGCCTTCTTTTTCGGGCGCTGAAAGTAGTTCCTCGGGACACCACCGGCCTCAGAGTGGAGGCATCAGCACTTTCCGGCCTTGGCAACAACTATTACATCGCGGGAGATCTCAGCAAGGCAACGAGCTATTTCTCCGAGGCATTTGCCATTCAATTGCAACTGGGACGAAAACTCGAAGCCGCAGTAGTTGCCTCGCATCTCATCGGTTGTTATGCGCTGACGAATCGTCTGGATTCGGCTTTTATCGTCGCGCGATTTGTTTATTCTGTTGTTTCTGGTCCCGAAGAATACGGGCGATATCTGGCCGGTTATTACAACAATCTGGGAACGGCGTATCAGATGAAAGGCGATCTCGATTCGGCGATTGTCTGCTATCAAACAGCGCTTGGAATGAACAAGGACCTGGAACAAGGATCACAGGTCACCGCTTGTACTTACAACGTGGCCATCATCCTGAAAGAACAAGGTAAGGTAAAGGAATGTATCGACTTACTCGAAGAAACGCTGGATTGGTTCAAAGGCTTTCCGGGACCGGAAATTCAAAAGGTATATTATCTCATTCTGAGCGATTCGTACGCTGAACTGGGCGACTATCAGTCCAGCCTCGAATATCGCATTCTGAAAGACTCGGTGCAGCAGACCATCGATGACTCGAAGTACAAAGCGATGGTTTTGGATCAGGAGGCGCGTTACCAGGCCGCAAACAAAGCCAAAGAAATCAAGAACCAGGAACTGAAACTCAGAGAAAGTGACATTGAACTGGCAAATCAGGAACAGCTCGTATACAAAGTGGCCATCGCATTTATTCTTGTTCTGACGGTCGTTTTGATTTTCAGTTTCCGGTCGCTGTTCAAACGCAGGAGTCAGATGGAAATTGAAGCGGAAAAGGAACGCTTTTTCTCCAATATCATTCACGAAATTCGAACACCACTCAGTTTGATCGTAGGTCCACTTGAACAAATCCGGCAGAATCCGGACAAGGCCGAGAAGCAATTCGAACTCATCGAACGAAATTCCGCGCGACTCACTGACCTCGTGAATCAGTTGCTCGATGTCTCAAAACTCGATGCCAAGCGCTACGAACTTCAGGAAAAGTTCGGCAATATGAAATTGTTCGTGACAGAACTGTGTCAGAATTTTCGTCCTCTGGCGGAACAAAAAAAGGCGGTGGTGAGCAACGATTTTGTCGATTGCGACCGGAACATTTGTACGGATTTTGAGGCACTCACCAAGATCTACGGCAATCTCATCACCAATGCCATCAAGTATTCCGGGCAAGATTCGGTGATTGAAGTCAACAGCGCCATTTTCGGCGATAACCTCACCATTCAAGTCCGAGATCACGGGTCCGGAATTGCAAAAAAAGATCTCGACAAAATTTTCGGACGCTTCAACCGCACCGAAGGCAGTAGCTATATCCCCGGCGTTGGAATCGGCCTGTCACTTGTGAAAAGTCTGGTGGATCTTATGGAAGGTAAAATCAGTGTGGAAAGTGATCCGGGAAAAGGAAGTTGTTTTACCGTTACGGTGCCGGTAAAGATTCCGGTGAACGCCAACATTCCGGCGCAATTGGAAATTCCAGACAACAAATTGGTGATCCTTTTGGCCGAAGACGATCCGGATATGCGGTCGTTCATCACCTCGATATTAAGTGACGAAGATTTTTACGTTCTCGAAGCCGAAAACGGAAATGTCGCTCTCGAAAAAATGCAAACAGCTTTACCAGATGTCATCATTTCAGATGTGATGATGCCCGGAATGGACGGTATTGAGTTTGTGAAAACACTGAAGAACAACCCGCTTTTCCAACACATCCCATTCATCTTTTTGTCAGCCAAAACAGCCGGGAGCAGCAAACTTTCAGGACTTTCTGGCGGTGCGGATTTGTATCTCGAAAAACCATTCCAACCGCGAGAACTGCTGATGACCGTAAAAAATCAGCTCAACACACTCAAGAGCATTCAGACCAGGTTTTCGGAAAAAGTTCAGTCGAAGGAGCTCAGCTTCGAAGAAAAGTTGCAGACATCGGATGTGTATCTGCAGAAAGTAAATAAGATCATCCTCGAACATCTCGACAATGCCGATTTTTCTGTGGAGGAAATGGCCGGCAGACTCGCCATTAGTCGCTCGCAGCTCCACCGCAAAATCAAGGCACTTACCGGATACAGTATTTCGTCGTATATGAGGATTGTACGACTCGAAAAAGCGGTGGAACTTCTGAAAACCAATGCGGGCAATGTAACCAAAGTGGCATATCTCACCGGATTCAATTCACAATCTTATTTTACCAAAAGCTTCAGCGAGCACTTTGGCTTTCCGCCAAGTGAATTGCTGCAAAAAATTCAGTAGAACTTTCCTCAAAACCATTTTTGATTTGAAGGTACTTCCGGACTGACCTGAATTTCTCAACCGCAGAGCACGCAAAGGTTCTCCTGCGTTCCACCTCGGAGAATAAGAAGGCGCAAAGTACACTGAGGAGTCTATGAAAAAAAATAAAGTTCTTAGCGATCTCTGCGTGGACTCTGCGATCTTTGCGGTTAACTTTTCAGTATGGGGCGCTGATCGCTCCGAGGATTATCAATACCGCATCCAGCGGAGAATCTCTTTCCAACTCACCTTTTTTCCGTACATCAGGATTCCGACGCGATAGATTTTTCCGGCGAGCCAGATCATCAGGATTGCGGTTCCGACGAGCAACAGCACAGAAATGGCCAGTTCGAGAAAAACGTTGTCGAAGGTATTCATCGAAATTCGTTCAAGCATTACAATCGGCGATGTAAACGGAATCATCGAAAACCAGACAGCTGTGGAACCCATCGGGTTTGCAACAACCGTGGTTGCAACAATGTACGAAAACGTGAGCGGAAGCATTACGGGCCACATCAGTTGCTGCGTGTCGGCCTCGTTGTCTACAGCCGAACCGATCATCGCAAAAAGACTGGCGTACAACAAATATCCACCGACAAAATAAATGAGAAACATTACGATCATCAATGTCCACGGAATTTGACGCAACAGGAGATCCGCCGCATCCGACGTCTGTCCAACCGATTCAAATCCGGTACTGATATTCGTGTTCGCCGCATTGACACCTTCCTGAACCTGTTGCCAGTTTTCGGGGTTCATCATATCGGGGAACACAAGCGTCTGAATAATGGTCATTCCGATAAAACAAACCACCACCCAGATCAGAAACTGTGTCAGGCCGACCAATCCGATGCCGATGATTTTCCCCATCATCAACTGAAAAGGTTTTACCGACGACACCACAATTTCCACCACTCGATTGCTTTTCTCTTCGATGACGCCGCGCATCACCAACATCGAATAAAGCAAAATGAACATAAAAATCAGAATGGAGAATGCCAACCCTACTCCGGCTTTTTGTTGGAGCATTCCGTCTTCTTCGGTCTGCGCGTCGAGAAATGAAAAACTGAAATTCTGTTGAATGGCGCGGTATTCCTCAACGGAAATCGTGCCTCGCTTGACCGCGAAATGTTCTCGGAGTCGGTTGCCGACGTTAAGTTCGATGAAGGACTGTGCCCTTGCGCTTGGAAATTCGCGGTACAGCACTTTTACAATGTGGTTCGAAATCACCCAGTCGTCGATGGCGATGAGCAGATCGTATTCGGCGTACTTGTCATCTTCCAGAAAATCCTCCCCGAAAATAATGTCGTTGGCAAAATAAAATTCCACAGGCGCCCCACCACTGCGGTCGTACGAAATTTCATCACCGCACCATCCGGCCGGGTCGGCCACAAGCGCCTTGTACACTTTCTCGTCTTTGAGTCCAAGCCACATCGCAAGGAACATCAAACCGACGATGAGTACCGGCATCAGAATGGTGAGTACCAGAAACGACTTTTTCCGGACCCGTGTACTGTATTCTCGTCGAATGATCAGCCCGATTTTACTCACCGTGCCCTCCTTTCTCGATTGTGCCAGTCGTGTCGCCACCAACAGCGCGAATGAAAATGTCGTTCATTGTCGGAATGACTTCGTTCACCGATTCGATCTGCACAACAGGAATTACTGCTGCGAGCAGATCGTTGAGTGTATTTCCCTTGAGTAGTTTCACGTACGCAACGGCGCGTTCGTCGTCGATTTGTTCTTTGTTCTCGAGCGAATATCCGGCCCACAGGGCATTGGCGAAACCGAACATCATTCCTTTGAAACGAACAGCGTAGGTGTGCGTCCGGAATTGTTCCTTGATGGCTGTGAGTTTTCCGTGCAGCACCAGTTTGGACTGGTTGAGCAAGGCAATCGAATCGCAGATTTCCTCCACGCTGCTCATCGTGTGGGTAGACAGCATTATCGAGGTGCCTTCCTGTTTGAGCCTGAGAATTTCACCGGTAATGAGCTGTGCATTGATCGGATCAAATCCACTGAAGGGTTCGTCAAGAATAAGCAGTTTGGGCTTGTGCAGCACCGTAATGATAAACTGAATTTTTTGCGCCATTCCCTTCGAAAGCTCTTCCACCTTTTTGTCGAACCAGGACGTGATTTCAAACTTTTCGAACCACTCATCGATGCCACGTTTCGCATCCTGCTTGGACAGTCCTTTGAGTTGGGCGAAGTACAGGACCTGTTCTCGGACCTTCATCTTTTTGTACAGGCCGCGTTCTTCGGGCAGATAACCGATGTGCTCAACATCATCCCGCGAAATTTCCCGGCCTTTGAAAAACACTTTACCACTGTCCGGGCCTGTAATCTGGTTGATGATGCGGATAAGGGACGTTTTTCCAGCACCGTTGGGACCCAGCAGCCCGAAGACTTCGCCCTCGTTAGCTGCCAGGGAAATGTTATTCAGGGCCGTATGACCAGCGTACTGTTTGACAATATTTTCGACCCTTAAAACTTCTGCCATCCTGCAAATTTCGAGGTAAATATAGGCTGAATCCCAATGTTTAGCGAACTCAAGGCGTTTATACTTTTGCACATTGATCAGAGGAAATTATCCAAAATCAAAAAATTGTATAATTTAAAGCCGTGAATATCCGTAAAACACGAAAGAACGACCGCATTGAAGTTGCGGGCATTTACCGAACGGCCTGGCAAGGGACCGAAGGAATTGCACGTCGTCCCAACGAAATCACCGAAACCTATATTTTCTCGCTTCTCAACAAAAATGACAGTCAGATTGTTTCACTCGTTGCCGAAGACGACAAGGGCGAAATTGTCGGTGTCATTCACGCCTTAAAAGATGGACTTGAATCGCATGATCATTTGTTGTCGGACCTTACCATTATTGTGCATCCCGACCATCAGAAAACAGGGGTGGCAAAAGCACTTGGATGGGCCTTTTTGCAACACATCTCCGAAAACCGGCCCGATATTTTGAGGGTGGAAATGCACACCCCGGACCACGATTACCGGGTCAAAGCCTTCCAGTCCGGCGGTTTTGAAGTAGAGGGTAAACTGAACAGACGTTTAAGGAATCCAGACGGCTCCTTTCAGGATGTTGTGGTGATGACCTGGATCAACCCGAATTTTAATCCGAAGCTGAAAGGCTCCAAATGATTCTTCTGGTCATCATCGCCGGTACATCGGCGTTTTTTGCGTTGACGACCCTTCCGAAAATTACGGACAAATACGCCCGCTGGATCACCATCGCTCTCGCCGTCACCACCGGATTTTCGTTGTTGCCTAACCCCGTCTTGTCGTATGACGGATTCGTGGCGCACGCCCTTTCACTGTTTGTTGCAATCGTATACATCTGGTTTCCCCGCGATGTAGAATTCAGTTTTCAGAAAAAGGCGTTTATGGTCATTTGCATCGGACTGCCGCTGCTCACCAACAGCCTGATTTTGTATATACCTCCGGGAATTCCAGAAATGGGTTATCTCTGTTCGGCCAGTGTCATTTGTTTTGCCTACGTAATGTTTCGGGAAAAGGCCGATTACAAGAATGAACTAGGTATTCTGATCATCGCCGCCGCGGATGCTTTTGTAAGGCTGGGGGAAGGTATACCGGCTGTGGGGTAAAAAATTGCCACGTATGCACGAATAATAATAAAAAAGGAAAGCCACGAATGTACGAATAAATAGGCGAACCAGGCGATATGGATTAGTACCACGAATGCACGGATAAATCTGAGACTTGAGCGAAAAATAATTCGTGAATTCGTGGCCCTCTTTCCCACGCAATAGGCTAGAAAAATTCTTGATTTCGTAGAGGCTACAACACAACTCTCCTGTAATTTAAACTTATTTCCCCAAAATTCACGATCAACGCGAGTTCGTTTCCTGAAACTTTGAGATAATTCAATGACTGCGCGACAAATTCGTTCGAAATTCGAGAGACACTCTTGGCCTCCAGTATTATCTTATCAAAAACTACAAAGTCCGCATAAAACTTGTGGGGTAGAATTGCACCCTTATAATTTATGTCATATCTCTGCTCTCTGACAAAGGGAATACCCGCCCTTCTGAATTCCAGTTCCAGAGCGTCCTTGTAGACAATTTCCAAAAATCCGGCGCCGAGATTATTATGAACAGCCAGGCATTTTCCGATGATTTGGTAGCTTTCTTCTTTGTATGTAATATTGGTCATAACTAAACTAAAGTGGCCACGAATTCACGAATAAAAGCAAAAAAAAAAATGGCCACGAATTCACGAATAAAAGC
>Ga0247727_10001974_pt1 | contig 47512 bp, 42 predicted proteins | sample WisWelCaveWW1625_FD_202498 | JGI IMG/M metagenome (GOLD analysis project Ga0247727, IMG submission 202498) | Biofilm microbial communities from Wishing Well Cave, Virginia, United States - WW16-25 | ecosystem: Environmental > Aquatic > Deep subsurface > Groundwater > Cave microbial mat | place...
TGCGCCACCCGCACCGCCAACCGACCCAACACCTGCCCCTCGGCATCCACCAGAAACCACCGACGGGTCACATCCTTTGGCCTTGCCACATACGTCTTCATGCCCGACTCCCTTTCCTCACACCATCGTCTACGAAGATACCCGAACGATAGATGACATCCACCAAACACAGCCCCGCGGCCGGAGCGGTCGGCCCCGCCAACCGCCGATCCCGGGACGCCACAATCCGTCGCACCCGACCCAAATCGAAATGACCGCGTCCCACCTCGATCAAGGTACCGACGATGTTCCTCACCATGTTATACAAAAAGCCGTCAGCGACAATCTCGATCGTGCATCGGTCGCCCTGACGGCGAATCGTCAACTCGCGCACCTGACGCACGCTGCGTACCGCACGGCGCGCCGACCCCTCGAAGCCGCGGAAATCATGACGCCCTACCAATAACTTCGCGGCAGCGCGCATCCGCGATGCCTTCAACGGATGCGATACCCAAGCTGACGTGCTCGCCTGCAAGGGCGAGCGTACAGCCCGATTGACAATGGTGTACCGGTACCGCTTCCACACGACATCGCGCAACGCATGGAAGTCCGGCGATACCTCCCGCACGTCGCGCACGACGATATCGCGCGGTAGATGACTATTGAGCGCGCACACCAACTGCTGCGGCGTCAGGCGCGTTGTCACACGAACATGCGCGACCTGTCCCTCGGCATGCACACCGGCGTCCGTCCGCCCGCTGGCCATCACCTGCGATGCACCACCCACCACCGATGCCAACGCCGCTTCCATTGCCGCCTGAATCGTCGGCAATCGCTGCCCATCCTGCCGCTGCCATCCGGCGTACCGGGCGCCGTGGTACTCGATGCGCAACGCGAATATCCGAGCGCCCGCGCTAGCGGCAGAAGAGACGCTCCGCGATCTGGACGGCGTTGAGCGCCGCACCCTTGCGGAGATTGTCACTGACCACCCACAAGTTCAACCCATGCGCCACTGATGGATCACGCCGGATCCGCCCGACATAGACCGGATCATTCCCCGCCGCATCAACCGGCACCGGATACCGCCGCTGCTCATCGTCGATGACCAGCACGCCCTCGGCGCGACCAAGCAGCTGCCGCGCCCGCTCCGGAGATAACTCCCGCTCGAACGCCAAGTTTACCGCTTCGGAGTGCGCGATAAAAACCGGCACCCGCACGCAGGTCGCGCTCACCGGCAACGATGGCTCACCGAAAATCTTCCGCGTCTCGTTGACCATCTTCTGCTCTTCCTTGGTAGAGCCGTCCGGCAGAAACACATCCACCTGCGGAATCACATTGAACCCAATCTGATCCGGCAGCACGCGCGCAATCGCGGCGCGCGATGACCGCTTCGCCGCTCCGTTGCTGCCCGCCACGCGGAATCCGTTGCGACGTCGCTCAAACTGCCGCCACGCCTTGAGCATCGCGCCCGTCTCAGCCCAGAGCTGATACATTGCCTTGGCACCGGCGCCCGATGCCGACTGATACGTTGACACCACGATCCGCGTGATCCGCGCCGCATCGTGCAACGGCTTGAGCGCGACCACCATCTGGATCGTCGAGCAGTTTGGATTGGCGATGATGTTCCGATGATCGCGCAACGCCTCTGCGTTCACCTCCGGCACGACGAGCGGCACCTGCGGATCCATGCGGAACGCGCTGGAATTATCGACCACGACCGTACCTCCGGCCACCGCGATCGGCGCGAACTGACGGCTGCGATCAGCGCCGGCGCTGAAGAGCGCCAGATCAACTCCGCGGAACGACTCCTCCGTCAGCTGCCGCACCGTCACCGATGAGCTGCCGAACCGGACGCGCTTGCCGACCGACCGTTCCGATGCCAACGCCACTAGCTGCTTGACCGGAAACCGACGCTGCTCGAGCACCCGAATCATCTCAGTGCCGACCGCGCCCGTCGCTCCCACGACCGCCACCACCAATCGTTTCTTCATGACACTACACGCTCCGCCACTATCTGACGTTGCATCCCTTCGACAACCAGATCACCCACCTGCGCCGTCGTATATCCCATCTTCCCAGCCGCCAGACTCTTCAGCTTGCCGCTGGTCACCGATATCACTGACTGCTCCACCCGTTGCGCCATCTCCGATTGCCCAACGTGCTCCAGCAGCATTCCCATCGCGCAAATCGCCGCCAACGGATTGATCACATTCTGCCCGGTGTACTTCGGCGCCGATCCCCCGATCGGCTCAAACATCGAGACGCCCTCGGGATTTAAGTTGCCACCGGCTGCGATCCCCATACCCCCCTGAATCATCGCCCCCAAATCGGTGATGATGTCGCCGAACATATTCGGTGTCACGATGACATCAAACCACTCCGGATTCTTGATCATCCACATACACGTTGCATCAACGTGCGCATAATCCCGCTGCACATCCGGATATTCCGCGCCAACCTCGTCGAACACGCGCTGCCAGAGATCATGGGCGCATGTCAGCACATTCGTCTTGCCGCAAAATGTCAGCTTCTTCGCCTTGGCCCGCCTGCGCGTCAGTTCAAACGCATACCGCACGCACCGCTCAACCCCCTTGCGCGTATTGACTGATGTCTGCAACGCCACTTCATCCGGCGTTCCCTTCTTCAGAAAGCCACCGACCCCGGCGTACAGATCTTCCGTGTTCTCGCGCACAACGATAAAATCGATCTCCTCCGGCCCCTTGTCCTTGAGCGGCGTCCAAACACCGGGATACAGCTTCACCGGACGGAGGTTGATGTATTGATCGAGCTCAAACCGAAGCTGCAGCAAAATCCCGCGCTCCAGAATCCCCGGCTTCACCGATGGATGACCGATCGCTCCTAGATAAATCGCATCGGCCTGTGCCAACTCCTGGACAGCACCATCCGGCAACGTTTCGCCCGTCTTCAAGTACCGTTCCCCGCCGAAGTCGTAATGATGCAACGTATACCGGAAGGAGCCGAGGCGGCTAGCCGCTTCCAATACCTTCAGCCCCTCGCGCACCACCTCAGGGCCGGTACCGTCGCCCGGGATCACCGCAATCTGATATGTCTTTGCTGTCGCCGATGCCATGTTAGTCATCCCGTCCATTCACTCCAGAGCCGATACCCGACGAACGACCCGCTCGCTCCCTGAGAATCCCCTGCTGACGCGCATACGCAAAAAGATCGCCAGCCCTCAAGATCGATGCCACCTCGCCCAATGACTTCAGCCGATACGTCTCGCCACTGGAGGCCACCGTGAGCTGCGCCAACGGCAGATCGATACTCACCCGTTCACCAGTTTGCACGACATCACACAAACGCGCTTCCGACTCCAGCGGCGCCAGATACCCGCCATTGACCGAGTTTCGATAGAAGATCCTCGCGTAGAACTCAGCAACCACCGCAGCAACTCCCGCCTCAGCCAGTGCCAGCGGCGCGTGCTCCCGCGATGAACCGCAACCGAAGTTCCGTCCGGCGATGATGACGGTGTAGCGCGACCGCTCCTGACCCGCCTGCACAAACGGTGTGTTGCCGCGCGGGAGACCAGCCGACGCCTCCGGCAGCCCAATCAACGCGTACCGGCCAAACTGTTTCCGCTCATCCGGTATCGCCGGATTCAAGCTCAGATACTGCGCCGGAATGATCTGGTCCGTGTCGATATTGTCACCAACGACGTACACCACCCCTTCGATCCGATCTGCCAACGTCATGACAAAAACTCCCGCGGATCAGTGATCGTTCCGCGAATCGCCGATGCCGCTACCGTCATCGGCGACGCCAAGAACACCTGCGCCTGCTTCGACCCCATCCGCCCCGGAAAATTCCGGTTCGTTGAAGAGATGCACACTTCGCTACCGTTCAACCGCCCCAACGTATCGAGTGGACCACCCAGACACGCCCCGCACGACGCCGGACCGATCACCGCACCGGACGCAGCGAAGATCGCTTCCAATGTCTGACCATCCACCGTCAACGTCTTCATCTGCCGGGCAATCTCCGTGGTCGCTGGCACGACAAACGTATTCACCTTGACCGAATGCCCCTTCAAAATCTTCGCCGCCGCGAGAAAATCGGTGATCTTGCCGCCCGTGCATGAGCCGAGATACGCCCGATCCAACCGCGTCCCCGCCACCTCCCGTACCGTCGCGCGGTTGTCCGGTGAGTGCGGCTTCGCCACCGTTGGCTCCAACCGATCGCATCGATACCGCTTTTCCACCAGGAACGACGCATCCGCATCGCTGGTCACCACGGTGAACGGCTTCTTCGTCCGCTGACGGACATAATCGGTCGTCACGGTATCCGGCGCAATGACGCCGTTCTTCCCCCCTGCCTCAATCACCATGTTGCAGAGCGTCATTCGCTCTTCCATGTTGAGACTGTAGACTCCCTCTCCGGCAAACTCCATTGCCCGATACGTCGCTCCTTCCACACCGATATCGCCGATAATCTGCAGGATCAGATCCTTCGCCATCAGATGGGAGGGCAGCTTCCCCTCAAAGACAAACCGCATCGTTGGCGGGACCTTCACCCACAGCTTCCCTGTTCCCAGCACGAACGCGGCATCGGTGTTGCCGATCCCAGTGGCAAATTCGCCGAACGCCCCGGCCGTGCAGGTGTGCGAATCGGTGCCGAACAACACCTCGCCGGGCCGCGTATGTCCCTCTTCCGGCAACGCAATATGACACACACCTTTGTACCGATCGGTGCCGACGTCGTAATAATGCGGAATCTTCTGCTCTGCAACGAACTGCCGGAGAATGTCTACGTTCCGATGCGCCTTCTCATCAGCGGTGAAGATGTAGTGGTCTGGAATGATGACAACTCCATCGGCATTCCAGACCTTGGCTTGCCGCCCGAACTGCTCGTGGAAGATACCGATCGTGCCTGGCCCGCAGACGTCGTGGGTCATCAGCACATCGACGTTGACCCACACGGTATCGCCAGACTTGACCGAAGTCTTGCCCGACGCCCTCGCCAGAATTTTCTCTGTGATCGTCATGCCCATGCCTGTACAACCTCTACTAACCTATAACCAACGCCCCGCCACAGCCGCGCTATGACCGGCTACCGACCACACCATCCACAGGACTCGATGCCGTCGCGTACGGTTTTTTCGGAATCCGTCCCGCCTCAAACGCCAACCGCCCCGCCTCCACGGCCAGACGCATCGCTCGCGCCATCTTCACGGGATCTTTCGCTCCGGCAATCCCAGTGTTCATCAAAATACCATCAACGCCCAACTCCAGCGCGACCGCCGCGTCCGACGCCGTACCGACACCGGCATCGACAATGACCGGCACCTTCACCGCATCAAGAATCATCCGGATCGTCAATGGATTCAAGATTCCTTGCCCGGAGCCGATCGGCGAAGCCAGCGGCATCACGCATGCCGCCCCCGCATCCTCCAACTTTCGCGCCATCACCGGATCATCGTTGCTATACGGCATGACCACAAATCCTTCACGCACAAGCACCCGCGTTGCCTCGAGCAGCGCCTCGGTATCCGGCATGAGCGTCCGCTCATCGCCGATCACCTCCAACTTCACCAGCTCCGACAAACCGGCCTCGCGCCCGAGATGCGCCGCCCGCACCGCATCATCAGCCGTATAGCACCCGGCCGTATTCGGCAGAATCGTGAAACGCTGCGCATCGATGTAATCCAGCAACGACTCGCGGCTCCGGTCCGTCACGTTCACCCGACGCACCGCCACCGTCACCACATCCGCGCCGGACGCATCGAGCGCCTGACGCATCACCTCAAACGTTGGGTACTTGCCAGTCCCGATGATCAGCCGCGAGCGGAACATGCGTCCGGCAATTGACAGCTGCCCCGATGTACCAATTCCCGCAACCGCCGCCTGACTCTCCGTCATGACTGAGTCCCCACTAACGATGCTTCCTGACCAATCACCGTTCCCTTCGGCACCACCACCATACCGGAATCCGTCACCATGAACCGTCGGCGATCGGACTCTGCGTCGTAGCCGATTTCCGTGCCCGGCGGAATCACCACATCCTTATCGATAATCGCCCGACGAACCTTTGCATGCCGACCGACGTTCACACCCTCCATCAAGATGGTATCCTGCACGAGACTGTAGCTGTTCACCCGAACATGGGGCGAGAGCACCGACCGCTCGACACGGCCCCCGCTGACGATGCAGCCGGGACTGATTAACGAGTCGATCGCCTGCCCGATACGGCTGCCATCTTCGCCACCGGCGAACACCGTTTTGGCTGGTGGTGCCGGCTCCACATATGTCCGGATCGGCCACTCCTGGTCATAGAGGTTGCACTCCGGATCCACCCGCACCAAGTCCATATTCGCTTCGTAGTAGGCGTCAAGCGTTCCGATATCACGCCAGTATTTGGCCGCCTTGCGATTCTCGTCCTTGAAGTTATAGGCCACCACCCGACGACGCCCGATGGCTGCCGGAATCACATCCCGACCAAAATCATGACTTGACCCCTGGCGCTGTGCATCGGCGATCAACTCTTCTTCCAGCACCGACCGGTCAAAGAGATAAATCCCCATCGACGCATAGACCAGATCGCCACGCCCAGGCACCGTCTTCGGCTGCGCCGGCTTCTCCTCAAAACCAATCACGGCTGATCGCCCGTCTACCTGTAGGATACCGAACTGGCGCGAGACGGATGCCGACATCTCCACCACGCTAATCGTGATCTCCGCCCGGTGCTGCACGTGAAAATCAAGCATCTCCCGGTAGTTCATCTTGTACACATGATCGCCGGCGAGAATCAGCACATGGGACGGCCGTTCCTGCTCGATCGTATAGATATTTTGATAGATGCTGTCGGCAGTGCCCATGTACCAATGGTCATCCACCCGCTGCTGCGCCGGGATCGTATCGATGAACTCGCCCAGCTGACTGTCAAAGATGTTCCACCCCAACCGCAGATGCCTGGCCAATGAATGAAACTTGTACTGCGTCAACACATGAATCCGCCGCAATCCGGAATTCACGCAGTTGGAGAGTGTGAAATCGATAATACGATAGATCCCGCCGAACGGCACTGCCGGCTTGGCTCGATCCTTGGTCATCGGCCACAACCGCTCTCCTTTACCACCTGCCATCACAAACGCCAGCACTGACTGGCTTAACAGCGGAACCATTAGCCACCTTTAGGGATAGAGTATTATTATAACGAGCTCGCGCCACCGCTGCAACGGTGAAAACAAAGAGGCAGGGCGGCCGTGCGTTGCTCCGTGCCCTGCCTGCCGTGCATGCCAAACAGAAATGCATGCGTACAGTTTACGTTATCGGCACCACATTCCTGTGCGCAAGACTGCCGCAACCACTCTCAAAATTCATCCGCGAACGGACCGTATTCCCCGGACTCCAACAAGAGCTCCGGATGCTCCTCAAGAGACGTCTTGTCCCAATACGCCTTGCCGCCAAACGCCACATAGGAGAGACCCGTCAACTGCTCACCGCCCAACCCAAAGTCATCCACCCACACCTCGAGTCGCTGCCAGCTCCCCGCCTCCGGCAACACATCCATGTACCAGCTCAACTCTTCGTCGCCGACCTCAAAGACCTCTTCGTCACCTTCCCAATACACAGCGGTCTGCGACCCATCAGCCAGCTTCAGTTTCAGCATCAGCCCTCTGGGCGGTTGCTGAGGATCGAGATACACGTACTGTACGATGACGGAACCTTCCGGCATCGTTTGGGCATTCGCGGTAAACCCATGCTCAGCCAACGCAGCAGCCGATGGTTCTGTATGCGACTGCGCTCCAACATATGCCGTCGGCGTTGGCACCCATTCCCACGTACCGGTCTGTTGCGCTCCGGTAGGTAGTGCCTCATCAACCCAAACGGTTTCTTTGGGCTGAGGAGCCGGCGCTGATGGTGCCGGAGCAGGCGTTGCGGTAACTGCCGATGGCTGCGCCGCCGGATCTGTATCGATAACGCCCGGCTCCTCGGCCACAGCAACTGCAGATATCCCGCACATCATCGCCAACACGAATATCCACACCCATCTGCTACGCAACGCATTCACACCGCTCATTCGAGATTCCTCCTGTTTTGACCAATACGGGAAGGCACTATAGCAAGGATCATCTTCTAAGTCAAAACCTCTCTTGCGCAGAGACTTCCGACGATTCTGACTTCGAAACACGTCACCCCGACTCTGCCAAATGGCACGCCACGCGACTTCCATCGGCTACCGGCTTCAACGACGGTTCCCGCTGCGAACAGATCGCCTCGGCATACGGACAGCGCGTGCGAAATCGGCAGCCCGACGGCACAAGAAACGCTGAGGGCACTTCGCCAATCGCCCGTTGCCATGGCCCCCTGGGCGCTGACGGCAATGCGGCGAGGAGCGCCTGTGTATAGGGATGTTTGGGAGCGCTAAACAGCATGGCCGCGGAGGCGACCTCCACGATACGACCCAGATACATGACGAGCACACGATCCGCCAACCACCGGGCTGCCCGTAAATCATGCGTGATAAACAGGTACGAGAGCCCAGTACGCCGATTGAGATCGCTAAACAGATTCAACACCTGCGACTGAATCGACACATCGAGCGCCGAGAGTGGTTCATCGCAAATCACGAGCTCCGGTTCTAACGCCAACGCTCTGGCGATCGTTGCCCGCTGACGTTGTCCTCCGCTGCACTGATGGGGAAGACGGGTGAGGATCGCCTCATCCAGACCCACCTGCCGCAGCAACGCCGCCACACGGCGACGGCGCTCGATCACAGTGCCGACCCGCTGCACCACGAGCGGCTCGGCAATGCTGTCGCCGAGCTGTCGCCGTGGATCCAGCGCCTGATCGGCGTGTTGAAAGATCAACTGCACACGACGGCGCCATAACCGAAGCTGCGACAGCTCCTGTAACGCGACTGTTTCACCATCGGCTCGTACTACTCCGCCCGTAGGTCGCTCCAATCCCACCAGCAACCGACCAATCGTCGACTTGCCACACCCAGATTCTCCCACCAATGCAACCACTTCGCCCGGTGCAATCTCAAACGATACATCATCCACCGCCCGGATCGTTCCCAGCGCCTCCGATGACCAGGTGCGCCGCATGGTGAATGTTTTGGTCAGATGCTCGATCGTCAGCCGCATCGCCGAGAACCGTCGCTCATCGTTCGTCGTTTGTGAAGCGAAAACCTCAAGCCCCCAAGGTAGAAAGAACCGCGTGCTTCACCCAACAACCCAATAACCCACCACTCACACACCGCGCTCTCCTTGCACCTTCCAGCATCGTGCCCAATGTCCTGCTTGAAGATCGTGCGCTGATTGCTCCTGCTCGGTACACACCGGCTCCGCCACAGGACAACGAGGATGAAACGGGCAGCCGCTCGGCAACGCGGAGAGTGTCGGCGGCTCACCCACAATCACCGGTAACGCGCCCTTCGACCGATCACCCGCGATCAAGCTCCTCATCAAACCTTGCGTGTACGGATGCGCCGGTCCAGCACGCACCTGTTGTGTCGCTCCCCACTCCACGATCCGACCGGCGTACATTACACCGATCCGATCCGTCACTTGAAATAACAACTCCAGATCGTGCGACACACACAACAACGACAAATCATGCTCACGACGCAACTGCTGCAACAACTCGACAATCTGAGACTGCACGGTGACATCGAGCGCGCTCGTCGGCTCATCGGCGATCAACAATCTCGGCCGACCAGCCAACGCCATCGCGATCATCGCCCGCTGCAGGAGACCACCGGAAAGCTGGTGCGGATACTGTCGATAACGCAACTCGGCATCCGCCATACCGACGCGCTCCAACAACTCCAGCGCTTCGCGCCGAGCGCCGTCACTATCCGCGCGCCGATGCTGTACGAGCACTTCGGCAATCTGGCTACCGATCGTCAGCACCGGATTGAGCGACGACGCCGGCTCCTGAAAGATATAGGCAATCCCGCTCCCGCGCACCGACTGCCACTCCGCGGCTGCGGCGCCCATGAGCTCCCGCCCCGCAAAACGGATCGAACCGCCGATGTAGCGCGCCGGTGGCTCAACCAGCAAGTGACCGATCGCCAGCGCCAATGTCGTCTTGCCGCAACCCGACTCACCAGCGATCCCCACCCACTCGGCGGTACGTACCTCGAGGTCAACATCATTGACGGCCCTGACCTGGCCATCGATGCTGTCATACGATATTCCCAATCCACGGATCGCCAGCAGCGGCTCATTCATTCCGCCACCAACAACACGGCGGAACACAAGACGCAAGATTCAAGACACAAGTGACACCAAACAAAGCGATTTTCCCTCTTGGCACTTGCAACTTGCGTCTTGCGTCCGCTTTTGCGCCCATCACCGACCAGCCCATCGTTCCCGCAGCCCTTCACCCACGCAATAATACCCCAGGACAGTGACTAGCACCGCAAGACCGGGACACACCGTTAACCACCACGCGACACCGAGTGCTTCTTTGCCTTCGGCCAGAATATTGCCCCAACTCGGCGTCGGCGGCTGCACCCCAATCCCCAGAAAGCTGAGACTCGACTCCACCAAGATCGCCCCGGCTACCCCGAGCGTTGCACTCACAAGCACCGGCGGCATCGCGTTGGGAATCAGATGCCTCACGATGATCCAGCTGTCGGGTGCGCCGATCGCCCGCGCCGCCAGCACGAACTCCCGCCGCTTCAAGCTCAGCACCTCGGCGCGCACCAACCGCGCTACGCCCATCCACCCGGTGAGGCCGATCACCACCATGATGTTCACGATATTCGGCTCCAGCACCGCGATCACGGCCAGCACCAGAAACAGCGTCGGGAAACAGAGCATCAAATCCACCAACCGCATCAGCCACGCATCAACCCATCCACCGTAGAAACCGGCTACGGCCCCGATCGCCAAACCGATTACCGTCGCAATCCCGACCGCGATGATCCCGATCAGTAACGAAATGCGGGCACCATAGACCATCCGGCTAAACAGGTCGCGACCAAGTTGATCGGTGCCGAGCCAATGCGCCATTGAGGGTGGCTCCAGCACCCGATCGAGCTGGATCGCGCTCGGATCGTATGTCGCCAGCCACGGCGCTAAGATAGCTATGAGCGCCAACGCTCCAACGATCAACGCTCCGACGATGAGTAACGGATGTACTAACGCCAGGGACAAGGGACAAGGGACAAGGGACAACACACCCGCCTTCTTCCCCGTCCCCCGTCCCCCGTCCCCCGTCCCCCGCGATCTTTCACTCATACCGAATCCTCGGATCAACCACGGCGTATGCCACGTCCGCCAGCAGATTCCCCAGTAATGTCAGCACCGCACCGATCAGCAGCACACCCATGATGATCGGGTAATCGCGCGCCATCACCGCGTCAAAATAAAGCCGCCCCATCCCGGGGATCGCATAGATCGCCTCCACGATCACACTGCCGCTGATCAACCCAGGTACCGATAAACCGAGGATAGTGACGACCGGTAACAGCGCGTTGCGCAACGCATGACGGTACACGACGCGTGATGCCGGCAACCCCTTGGCCACTGCCGTCCGCACGTACGGTTGCCGCAACGCTTCCGCCATGCTGCCGCGCATGAAGCGGGAAAAGCCGGCCACGCCGCCGAACGCCGAGACGAACACCGGTAGCACGAGATGTGCGGCACCATCCAGCCACCGCTCCCACCATCGCATCGCCTCGTAATCGAGCGATTGTAGCCCTGAGATTGGCAGCCACCCCAGCCGCACGCCGAACCACGACATAAGCATCAGCGCCAGCCAGAACGACGGCATGGCAAAGCCGACAAACGCCACGAATGTCGCGCATTGATCGGCTGGCGAACCGGGACGCACCGCGCCAGTGACGCCGATCGGTATCGCTACAGCCAGAATCAGCGCCATCGCCAATAGCTCGATGGTCAACGTGACTGGAATCCGCTCAAGAATTTTCGATGTCACGGGACGATCATCGGCAAACGAGCGTCCCAGATCGCCTCGGACCAGCTGCATCAACCATCGCCCATACTGCATATGCAGCGGCTGATCCAGCCCATAGAGGGCGGCCAGACGGGCTCTCGCCTGAGCGGAGACTTTCGGATTGAGATCGGTCTGAAGATCGGTCGGGCCACCGGGTGCGAGATGAATCACCACGAAACAGACAATGGTGATCCCCACCAGTAGCGGAAGCATGCCCAGCAGACGTCGAAGTAGATAACTTGCCATGAGATACGCGCTGTGGTAGTGATTGTAGCATAACTTGCTCGGAGACCGAGAGCCTAGTGCTTCGACACGGTGAACCTGACCGGTTCAAGCAGTGCTCACCGTGCTCAGCACTAGTGGTGAGCTACCGGTCAAAACCAGGTTGTCGAACCACTGGCTTGAAACGATAAACGGCCAGCACCACGTGGAAACTCTTGTGAGCAACGAGAGAGCACGAGCGACCAGCATGCAGCGAACGACAATGCGGACCACGGTCTTCGATCCTCAAGCCTCAAGCGTCAGGCCTGAGATATCAAGTATCAGGTCTTCGGTTTTCCTTGCAGCTTGCAGCTTGCAGCTTGCATCCGCTCTATTCTTCACCACCAGCTGCGCAACACTGCCGGTTGCCTACGCGCCGCCGCCCTCAGATACCGCCACACCCCCGCCCCGTTTCCGGATGCCAGGCCATGACCTGCCCGCTGTGATCCATGTGCACACCCGACATTCCGACGGCACCGCCCGCATCCCGGAGCTCGTACAGATCGCGCAGCGCCAGGGCATCCGCGTGCTCTACGTCACCGATCACAACACGATGGACGGCCAGACCGACAACAAACAAGAGCTGCGCGGCGACACGCTGGTGCTCGTAGGAACGGAGCTCTCCACGCGCTCCGGCCACCTCCTCGCGCTCGGCGTCTCAACGCCGATCGAGCCGAAGCAGCCAACGGCCACCGTGTTGGCCGAAGTTGAACGCCAAGGCGGACTGTCCCTCCCGTCGCACCCACATTGGCCGAAGCAACCGTGGAGCGATTGGTCGCTGGAACCGATCCACGGCATCGAGCTCTACAATCTAGCTGCCGACGCCTACGAGGAGTCACGGCTGAAATTGCTCCTCACAGCCGGACCGCTACCAGTAACACTCTTTTTCCCCCTGATCCTCGATCGACCGGACCAAACGCTGACCCAGTGGGACACAATGACGCAACAACGACGCATGATCGGTATCGCCGGCAACGATGCGCATGGCTTGCGCTGGACGCCGCTCATTCGGTTCGCCCCCTACGACCTCGCGTTTGCATGTGTGCGCACACACCTGATCGCATCGGAGCTCTCGGCGCCCGCCGTCCACACCGCGCTCGCTGCCGGTCACGCCTTCATCGGATTCGACATCCTTGGAGACACCAGCGGTTTTACGTTCCTCCTGCTGGATGGCGACCGCGTCGCAGGGTTCATGGGCGATGAGGCACCGATGCGCGACCACCTCTCCCTGTTTATCTGGACGCCTCGTCACTCCAAGATCCATCTGTTGCGCAACGGGCAACGCCTCACCACTGCCGAACACCACGAGCTCCAAATCCCGATCACAGAACCTGGTGTATACCGCATCGAAGCATTCCTGAATGGAGAACCCTGGATCATCTCCAATCCAATCTATGTGAGAGAACAACCGTGACGAGCACCACACAAACATTCGAAACCGTACCCTTGCGCCCCCATACCCCTGCGCCCAAGCGCGATGCCCTTGAAGCTTGCAGTTTGCGTCTTGTATCCGTTCTGCTCATCCTTACCGGCTGCGCGCACATGCCGATGCGCGGACACTCGCGACCGCCTCTTCCGGTCCCACCTCCCCTGATCGAACGCTACCACATCCCAGACGCGACGATTCGAGAAGATCAGACCGAGAGACACACGCTACCGGACTACCGCCTCCGCTGCCTCACACTCCACCTGGATCATGCAGACAACAAGCCGCTCGATCCGATAGCGCCCAATCAACCGATCGATATAGAACTCTACGAGACGCGACGAGCCGGACGCCGCCCCGCGATCCTCGTCTCACCGATCCTGGGCGGATCCTATCCGATCGAACGGTCGTTCTGCCGCTTCTTCGCCCGCCAAGGATTCCATGCCGTGCTGGTACATCGTGAGAAGATCGACTTCGGCTCGGATCGCGGAGCAGTCTACGTGGAGGAGATGCTGGCGCGCGCGGTCATCACCAACCGCGTAGTCATTCAATGGATGGCAACACAGCCAGCGATCGATCCGGAACGGCTCGGGCTCTTCGGCATCAGTCTCGGCGGTATCGTTGGCATCATGACCGCTGCTGTTGAGCCGTCGCTCAACGCGCATGTCATCGCGCTCACCGGTGGCAGCATCGCCGATATCTTCCGGACGACGAGCGATCCTACGCTAACGATTCCACGCAACCGCTACCTTGAGCGCACAGCCTCCACCACCGAGCAACTGTGCGCCTCGTTGCAGGACACGGTGAACACCGACCCGCTGCGCCTGGCTGCCTACGTCGATCCAGCCAGCATCCTGTTCATCACCGCCCGATTTGACCGCACGATCCGACCGCGCTACGGCCTGCAGTTATGGCGCGCGCTGGGAGAACCGGAACTCGTCGCGCTCCCCTCCGGCCATTACAGCGCGATCATCTGGCTCCCGTACATTCGTCGCGCGACGATCCGCTTCTTCCGACGACGGTTCGACTGGCCGTCGGAATAACTCGCGCAGATCATAGCGATGGTACATCCGGTCAGCCGCCCGCGCCGTCCCACGCGCCGTTGCCACCCACAACTCCGGGTCAGCGTAGATGATGCTTTGAATGCTGCTGCGCTGCGCTGCAGCTCTGGCGATCTCAATCGCCGTTGGCACGTCGATTGCTCCATGATGCTGCTGAATCAACGCCGCCTGCACCTTGTAACGCTTCTCGTACGCTCCCGACCCGTCCGGCGGCTCCAGCCCAGGCTGTCGCGGCCGACCGCGTGAAGCCCATTGCCGCTCACGCACCACAAGATCTAGCGCCGTATCAGCACGGACGACGGCATCCTCCAGCGGTACGGCATACGACACGGTCGACGTCCGCTCTGCCTCATCGTTGAAGATCACGCAATGCTCCTGTGTCGTCTCCAACGCCACCGCCCGACGCTCTTGGCTCGATCCGAAGACATAGTTGAAACCCCGCGTCCGTGGCCCAAGCTCCATGATCCCCACTGCATCTTCCAACGTTCCGCTCTCCTCCAACACGCGACGCAACAGCATCGGCATCGGCGTCCCACGGAAACTCTGATCGGCCGATAACGCCCCAATCTGCCCGATACTCACACCGCGCTCATTGATCCCCGAGAGCGTGCCGATGAAACCTGTGAACCCCACGCTCACAAAGACATGTCGTCCTTCCGGGCGATACACGAAAAGCCGGATATATCGTTGCGCACCGGCCCGAATGTTCCACTCGAGATTCCGGCCGTGGATCAAGCGTCCATCCGGCGTCGCACGACCAAAGACCGCAAAGCTCGAGCACGTCGCGGAGATCTCGATCAGCGCATGCAATCGCTGCAACTGCTTGAGCGGAACGTCGGAGCCATCGGCTACCCCCCGCATCTCGTCGAGATATCGCGACGGCACATGTGGCCGCATCATCAGCCACAACGTGTCGAGCACACGATGCATCGCCCACCGCCTGCCGATCGGTAGCGGCACCTTCTCTTGAAAGTATCCCATCAACTCCGTCACGCACGCCGAGATCGCACCTGCCTCCTGCTCGCCATGCCGATGACCCATCTCGTACGGCGCTCCCTCCAGCACCACCACCGTCAGCGGCGGATCGACCTCCGGTGTCAACGCCTCCCACAACCCAGCTGCCGCCTGACACATCTGTTCGGCCAGCCATGGCCCATACGATGACATCCGCGCCTCATACGCATCCAACCGATACTGCCGCTCGGAGACGACATAGCCGATATAGCCGTTGACGAGCGAGACCGGCCACGTGACTCCCTTGCCATCCTGAGCCGCCGTCTCCAACGACTGTCCCACCTCCGCGGTCGGCTCACCGGGCACACCGACCAACGTCCAATCACCCACCCGCACCACACTCACAGAGGTCTCGCGCCGCACCAGCCCACGCCCCAACGACCCCAGCCACCGGAGCCCTGTCATCCGCAGACGCGGCGCCGGCAGATCGAGTCGCACCTGCGCCGCGCGGACATCGGCTGTTGCCACCGGCTCCGACCACGCCACGCGCCCCACCGCCTCGAACAACCGCTCGGCGTACCACGCCACCCGTTCAAACGGCTCCTCAACGCCCGGTGCCCGCACCGGCCTCTGATCCCCCACGGCACCAATGAGCACCGGCACCACCGCACCCGGATGCGCTGCCTCTACGCGTTGCGCCAGCGCTCCTGGCCAATCGCCGGACAGCAGCTGATTGCCCGCCCCCAACAGCGTCGCATGCGCAGACCATCTGACACACAACGCGATCAACGCGCCGTCGGCAGCACGACTCACCCGCACCGCCCGCAGGCGCGCATCCACCAAGCCATCCGCCTCCATGCGATTTACCGATAGACCCGGCAGCTCCGTCTCGCCATACGCCAGTTCCGACGGCGCCATGCCTCCGACCGCTTGCACCACAGCTTCCGTGATCCGCTCCGCGACCCGCTCGAATAGCTGCCGGTCAAGATGCCCGGATGCCACGCGTTCCAACCACCGATGACCAATGCCCCCAACGCCGGAATGTGTGTGTGTTGCGCAGAGCAGCACATCTTCACGGCCGATCTGCGGCAACTGCCGGGCAATCTTCCGCCATACAGCCTCGAACAGATCATCCGTGACCGCCACCAGATCCACACTGATGATCACCACCGTGTCACTCCCATCGCTCAACGCGCACGCTCTGGCGTACAGCAGATCATGCGTACCCAACGACGGTTGACCGCGACGCGCGCCATAGCCAGCCAACGGCACACCAGATGGCACATCGAGCGATACTCGCGCAGCACCTGCCAGCAACGGCGATGACGCACCGATGCTCGATGCATCGGCCGTTGCCTCGCGTACCTGCCAACGCACCCTCGCCAGTACCGCCTCCTGACGTCCAACGCCGACAGTAGTACACCCAGCCGCGGTCAGAACCGCAGACGCAAGACATGCGACGTACCGAGCTGCAAGCTGCTTCCCAACCATCATCCGCCAATGATTAACCATTGAATCCCTTGTTCATTCGCGCCGCTTCACCCCAACATGCCAATGGGGTCAGGCACCTTCAGCACCAGACCCCATCGAAGTAACGAAGATAGTTTGATCCCTTACTCTGCATTCTGCATGCCACAATCCGGATTTCCGCCATCGCCCCACTTCTGACGCAATCGTCCAGCCAACTGCAACGCCTCATCCTCCGTGTGCACTTCTCCCTCCACCTGCGCCTCAGCGAGCTCCCGCAGCAACCGTCCGATCAGCGGCCCCGGCCCAACGCCAAGATGCGCCATGAGTTGTCGCCCATCAACCAGCCGCGGCGGCCCCACCGCTTCCGCCATCTTGTCAAAGTAGCGACCCAGCAGCTCCGCGATCATCGCCGCGTCACCCGGTAGCGTCTCCGGATCGGCGTCCGGCCCCATCGTCGCCTGGCGATCCGCCAGCCATACGATCAACGTTGCCATCCCCTCAGCGCCAGCGTCACGGAAGAATCGAAAGATCGCGCGAGGTGTCGGCTGCAGCTCCGCCGTCCCACCCGTACCCGCCACCACACTGTTCCGCCGGAGCCGAGCCAACTGCCCCGGACGCAGATGCTGACGGACCATCGTCACCAGCGCCGCTTGCTCCCGTCTGGCAAACCGCAACCGTTCAGCCAAGCTTTCCGCCATCTGCGCGCCGACCACTTCATGACCGATAAACCACACCCTCCCGGCTTCATCCACAGAACGACTGGACGGCTTGCCGATATCGTGCAGCAGCACCGACCACTTCATCACCGAGACGCGCGGATGCCACTCGGACAACGGCTCCTGCAGATACGCCAATAGCTCCTCACGATGACGGTCACCGAACACCGCCGCATCGTTCAGCAATAACTCCAGCTGCCGCAGCGCTTCGATCTGATGCGGCAACACAGCCAGATGATGGTAGCCGCCCTGATCCACGCCGCGACCCGCCGTTAGCTCCGGCAACACCGCATCGAGCACTCCCCACGCCTCCATCTTCGCCACCCACGGCGCGGCATTCGCCTGCGCCATAAGCGTCCAGCACGGCTCCATCACCCGCTCCATCGCCACATGACGCAGCAACGGTGCCGATGCCCGTATCGCCGTGATCGCCTCATCGTCCAACGCGAAACCATACCGGGCAGCCAGCGCAATTCCCCGCACGATCCGTACCGCATCATCCCGCAACGCCGTCGGGCTGCAGAGACGCAACCGCCCCTGCCGCACATCCTGCACGCCACCCAGCGGATCGATCAGATCACGCTCGCTCCAACGTTCCACTGTCGCATGCGCGATCGGCAGCGCCAACGCATTGACCGTGAAATCGCGTCCGCGCAGATCATCCTCGATCGTCGCCCCGCGAAAATCGGTGACATCCACCTCCGTACCATTATCCAGTACGATCCGCGCCGAGCCAAACGACTCGTGCAACAACACAAACGCGCCCCGGAGCTCGCGCGCCCATCGCTGAGCGGCGTCGATCGCTCCGCGCTCGATGGCCAGATCGATATTGAGCCGATCAGCACGATGCTCGACGCCAGCCAACCCGTCACGACGTAGCATCTCGTCACGCAAGCACCCTCCCACCAGATAGACGGACCGCCCCTCGCCTTCTGCTAATGTCGCCAGTTTATGCCATACCGATTCAGTGACCATCTCGTCTCTCAATAAATCTCAGCATAACGAACGTTCGATACCTGAGCAACGCGCAAGAAGCCCCTCAGAGGAAACATCCCGCGACAGCGCGACGGGAATACCCAACAGGAGACAGCACCCATACCAACGACCCAGCTCAGAACGAAAGCAAAGAAACTACGACGCCTGCACAAGTTGGCGCGGCAGCCCGATATCAGCAACGATGATTTTGCCTGACATCGCAGGCCCCTCGCCGAGCGTCATCCCACGCTTGAGAAACCCGAACGTCACGGTCCGGACCGCCTTGACGCATCGCCCTAATACCTGACCAGTCGTAGCATCCAAGCCGGACGGAATATCAACCGCCAGCACCGGCTTCCCAGTTGCATTGATCAGATCAATCACCTGATCCATCGGCGGTCGCACAAGTCCCGTTAGACCAATGCCCAGTAATGCGTCGATGATGATCTCCGCATCAGCCAACTGCTTCGGCACCGCCTGCAGCTCTGCTTCGCCGGCGATCGAGATTACCGGCACACCCAGACGCCGGACGATCTCAAGATTCGCCGCCGACTCGCCCGTCAATCCATCGGCGGCTCCCGCCAGGTATACCATCACCGACGCGCCGCGGTTTGCCAGATGCCGGACCGCCACACAGCCATCACCGCCGTTGTGGCCGTGCCCGATAAAGACCGCCACCCGCTTCGAACGACGTCCCGCCAGCATGCTCCATGCCGCCTTGGCCACCGCCGCACCGGCATGCTCCATCAAAACCAGCCGCGGAATGCCGAATCGCTCGATCGCCGCCCGGTCAATGTCCCTCATCTCACCCGCCGTCACCACCCGCTGCTGCCTCAACTCAACACCCCCTCTCGCGCTGTTCGTCGTTCATGAAGCGTCGTTCGAAACCCCCGTGAAGCGTCACCCCTGAAAGCCACGTCCACGACATACGCTGCACGAGGTGCGCTTCACGGATGTTGCGCTTCACGCTTCACGAGGAACGCTTCACGTCATTTCGGCGGTAGTCCCACACGCCCGCGCCCGCCAAGAGTGCTAACAACGCCCAGGCCACCCCCAACGGTACCACTGCCGAAACCGGCTGCATACGCGCCGTCACGCCCGGCTGCCGATAGAACGCCGCCAGATCCGTCTCCTCCATCAGCTCCAGTGAATACCGCTCGAGCACCCGCCGGTGAGTTGCCACCATATCCGGATCGGGATCTTTGATCCACACAAACACGCTGGAAGACACCATCAACTCCCCGACCTGCGGCCGAGAGCTGCCATAGAAGAGCGAGCCGACCGATACGGCACGATCAGCCATCGACCCCAATAGCGTAGCAATGAACCGGTAGTTGCACCAGATGATCTCATCAGAAGCTGTCAGTCGTCTCACACGATCGGCGGCATCTTCCATCCATCCCTCGTACAACCCCGCATCATTCCCCTTTGGCTCCTGTTCCATCCACGTCAGCAACCGCCACGGCGTCGACTCGCCCCACGCCGCCGCGATCGGCCGCTGCACAACGCCCATGCTCGGCGAACACGCCCACGCCGCTACGGCTACTGCCAGCGCCAGCGCCTTCGCCCGCACCGGTATCGGACGCACCGCCAGACGCTCATGCACCCATGATAACCCATACCCTGCCAGCAGCACGACCGGCAACAGCCCCTCACCGTTGAAGAACCGATAGCGAAACACCGGCAGCATCGGCAGGCACCCAATCACCAACGCCAAGAGCACGCGAACATCTCGTCCCCGACACCACCCCACCCACCCGCCGATCGCCGCCAACAGATACAGCACCGGATAGATCTCGACAAACCGGTTCTCCTGAATGGAGATCGCGGTAAACGCCCCAAGATGATGCGAGAGATGCATGAGCCACGGCGTTGCCAGCACCATCCCCAATACCAAAGCCCTGACCACCACTGCCCGACGCTCCGGCCACAACACGATCGCCACCAGCAACGACAGCAACGCCACCCATGGCATACCAGGATGGGTATACCAGATCGCACCGAACAGACAACCGGCTGCGACGTGACGACCCCGCTCGATCGCACCATACAACAGCAGAAGCAGCAGCAGCGATGCCGCGGCGGCCGGCGCCGTTGCACATTGCAGAAAGAGGGTATACGGGATCAATGCCGCCACGACCATCCACCACGACGTCCGCGGTCCATACCACCGGCAGGAAAGCCATCGCAACACCACAAGCAGCATTGGGAACATGAGCGCCGTCGGCCAACGCATGACGGCCAACGGCGACACCCCGCAGCGTACGGCACATCCCAACAGCAACGGAATGACGGGAGGATACAGATGAGGGTAACCAGCCGGCGCGCCATCCCAGAAGTTGTGCAACGCCACGCCGCCGACTCGCAGGAATCCGCGCGCCGTATGCAAATGATAGTAGTAATCGAGAAACAGCGGGAAGCGATACCAGTGAGCCATCCACACACCGGTCGCAGCGATGATCAGCAACCACGACCACAACACCCATGATGGCTCCGGCGAATGCCGATCAGCCGACGTAGATCCGGTAATCAATGTCTGGAAAGAGGTTGTCCCTGGTTTCCACCTGGGCAAGCCATCCGGCATCCACGCTGCTCGACCGCAGGTCCTGGTACAACCGGTTGAAACGACCGATGTGGTCATGTGTGCGACGGTGAGCATACTCCACCATCGTGCCCGTCTTCATGATAAACGCCCAGTCGCTTGACTGCGCCAACAGCAGCTCCCGCGCCATCTGATTGAGCGCCCGGCGTTGCACTCCCTGGGCTGACGGATGGGCGTTGGCCACCTCCACCATCCGCTCCGCCGCCTTGTGCAGATGCCGGTAGATCCAGTCATTGGAGCCCTCCAACCAGACCTCGGCGTATCCCTTCCATCCCCAGCTCGACATCGAGGGCGTCAGCACCTGGTTGCGCGGATACCGCTCCAGATACCCGCTTGGCGTGATCAGCTTCACCGCCTGCTGGTCGCAGGCGATCTTTCGAATCACCATCTCCAGCCAATACGGCCCTTCAAACCACCAGTGCCCGAAGAGCTCCGCATCGTACGGTGACAGCACGATCGGCTCACGACCCAGCATGTGATGCAAATGCTCCACCTGCCGCTCCCGATTAAACATAAAGTTGCCGGCATGCTCCTCCGCCGTGCGCTGCGCCCACTCCGACACATACGGCTCCTTGTGATCGCCTCGCCCGGTGATGCGATAGTACTTGATACCGGTGCTGATGCGGCTGCCGTCCCCGTTCAGATACGGCCGGATGTAGTCATAATCGAGGTCGTAGCCGATATCACGATAGAAGTCTCGGTAGTTGACGTGTCCGGGATACCCTTCCTGCGCGCTCCAGACACTCTTGGAGGATTCCATGTCGCGCCCGAACGCCGCCACCCCGGATCGCGTGTAATACGCGCTGTACACGCCGAACCGCGGACGCGGCGAACCAAAGAGGATGCCGTGCGTATCAACGATGAAATAGCGAATACCGGCTTCCTTCAAGATCTCTTCGTCACCGGGATTATAGCCGCACTCCGGCAACCAGATGCCGGCCGGCCGACGACCGAACGTCTTCTCGTGAAGCGCGACCGCCACGCGGATCTGCGCCCGGACGGCCTGCCGATTGACCATCAATGGGAGGAAACCATGCGTCGCCCCGCACGTCAACAACTCCAACGCGCCGGCTTCCGCCACACGCCGAAACGCCTCGGTCAGACGACGATGATACCGGTCAGCGAAGATCGACCGCGCGCTGACAAAACGGTGGTGGTACATCAACGCCAACTGATGAAACGGCTCCTGCCACCGCGTCCGATGAATCTCCTTGTCAGCCAGCTCGATGAGCCGGTCTAGATGCCGGAGGTACCGCTCCTGCAGCAGCGGATCTTCGAGCATCGAAATGAGCGTCGGCGTCACCGTCATGCTGATTTTGAACGGTATCTGATCCTGCAACAGGCGGTCGAACGCCTCGATCAGCGGAATGTATGTCTCGGTGATCGCCTCGTACAACCAGCGTTCTTCAAGAAACTCGTCGAACTCCGGATGGCGGACAAACGGCAGGTGAGCGTGCAGAACGAATGCCAGATATCCCTGTTCCATGGTTACAGGCAATGAGGGCAGCTCTGATCCGTTGGTTTCAATGTGACGACTACCGCTGGTGTGTACCGGCGGCTAATGCAGCCTGCTCAGACGACTGAAACTTGCGCGACCGCTCGGTCGCACGTGTCACAATCGGCGAGATCGCTCGCGTCTCCTCGCGATCCGCCGATGTCGCGGACACCGGAATCTCCTGGCGACCATCCGGCAGCGCGAACCGGATGCTGAATGTGCCATCCGGACGCAACTCGATCGGTTTGCCCTGCACCGTGACATGCGCATCGGGCTCCGTCGCTCCATAGACGATCAGCTCCGCCTCCACCCACATCCAGAACTGACGGCCTCGACCGCGCATGCCGGGGCTGGAGATGCTCGAGACCGAGCCGGACGATACCTCTTCGAGCCACCGCTTCTCGAACCGTTCCTTCATCTCCATGGAGGACTTGCCGACACCAAACCCGCCCGCCAACCCGAAGAGCTTCCAGAAATCCTCGTCCGGACACATCCACTCTTCGTCGATCTGGTCGGATGGCCCAACGCGCGGCGTCCGCACCTGATTGGAACGCGCCAACGTGTAGAAGCGGCCGGGGCGACTCTTGATGCCGATGTCAACGATGTAACTCCGATCCGACTGCTCGACATGGATGTACCAATTCTCCGCCATACCGGCCAGCTCGATATCAAAGAACCGGTGCGCGTTGGTGCCGTTGAATTCGACATCGGTCACATCATACACGCGCAGATACGACCCGATCGGCTCCTCCCCCTGTCGTTTGATCGTCTCGCGTAACGCCTGCTCCCGACCCGGATCAACCTCCCAATACGCGTACAGCCACCACGGATCGCGCACCATCAAGGTAATGTGGTGATCGCCGTACCGTTGCGGAAGGTCGTACCACGGCTCCGGCGCAACCGAGGGGCGGTGGGTCGTAGTTGATTGAGGCGCGCTCGTCGACTCCCGCCGCCCAAGGTAGAACTTGCTCTCCGCCGCCTGCTGAATCCCTACGGCAACTGACGGAATTCCCGTCTTCTCATAACGCACAGAAGCAGGCGCCGCCGAGGCCGGAGTTACCTGTCGGCGCACAGACCGCGGCTCTTCAGCTTGAGGCTTTTTGCTGCGTTGGGTGACCGCGCGCTTCGCCCGTTTCAATGGCTTTGACGATACAACCGCCCGCTTGGCGACCGGACGCATTGCCGAGAGAATTGCTGCCACTAACTTCGCCTTGGTCATCGCCGACCGCCCGGCAATCCTAGCTCGTTGAGCTAGCTGCAGCAACTCAGCTCTCGTTTTTCGTAATAGACTGTCTCGCGTCATCGGTCGGCCCTCCTCAACTCAATTAACTGCGCACTGATACACAAAACCGTTTCGACCTGTGGCCATCGACTTCTGGCTGAAACTGCAACGCTTAAACAACCCACCTCACCGCTCGCAAGCCGAAGCGCTCTTCTTGGGAGCGCGCCCATCTCCACGCACGGCCTCGGTCGCCACTCTGGCGCGACGACGGATACGCAACTGCCCGCACGCCGCATCCACCTGCCCGCCGCGCGACCATCGCACCGTCGCCACCACCCCTCGCGCAACCAGCCGACGTTGGAACGCCTCCACTCGCTCGTGCGACGGCGTTCGGAACGCCAAGCCGTCCACGGGGTTGTACGGAATCAAGTTCACTTTAGCACCGAGCTGCTTCGCATGCAACGCCAAACGTTCGGCATCCGATGACCGATCGTTCTTTCCCTCCAACAAGATGTACTCAAATGTCAGATCATGTCGGCTGGAGCGCCGGTAACGCTGACAGCTCTCCAGCAAACGTTGCAACGGATACGCCCGGTTCACCGGCATCAGTGCACCGCGGACACGATCGGTGGCACCATGCAGCGAGATCGAGAGATGCACCCGCACGCCATCCTCCGCCAGCCGATCAATCTTGGTTGCCACACCGCAGGTGGAGACCGTCAACCGCCGCGAGCTCATGCCCACCGCTGACGGAGCGGTCAGCACCCCAATCGCCTGCCGGAGCGCTTCGTAGTTGTCCAACGGCTCCCCGATCCCCATGAAGACGATATGCGTGAGCCGGCTGCCCCCGCTCTCAACGACAGCTAGACGATTCAACCAAAGCACCTGCTGAATGATCTCGCCGGCTGACAGGTTCCGCACAAAACCGGCAATGCCGCTGGCGCAAAACGTGCAGGCAAACTTGCACCCGACCTGGGTGGAGATACACCCCGTCAGCCGCGTTGGTGTTGGAATCAACACGGACTCGACTGTTTCCCCATCCGATAGACGAATAACGCATTTCGTGGCCCCATCATCCTCCGCCCGATGCCGCTCCGCCAACTCCGTATCGCCACAGCTGAACCGCTCGTCCAACTGCGCCCGCAACGACTCGGAAAGATCGGTCATCGCCTGAAAGCTGCGAACGTCACGACGATACAACCACTGGAACACCTGCTTTGACCGGTAGGATGGCTCGCCGAGCAACCGCAGCTGCTCTTGCAACGCCTCAAGACTCTGATCATAGATCGAGGGTTTCATATCCATACACCGTGTCTGAGTGCCCAAGTGCTTGGATGCCTACGTAAACGAGAAAGAAACGACATACAGCCATCGACCAATAGATAAAGACTCGAAGTCGAAAAACCCGAGTTGCCTGCTTCAGTCAGCGGGACGACGGTCTGGGAAACGGTACGGGGCTCATGGCGCGCGCCCGTCCATTGAGATGCGAGGTATCGTTGACGTACATGACATACTGCCGCTGCCCTTCCGCCTCAATTAACGTCACTCCCGTATTATCCAGTCGCAATTGGATCAACAGACGGTCGAAATCCGCCTGCCATATTTCCGATAGGATCGCTGTAATCACGCCACCGTGTGTCACCAGACACAGCTGTTTCGCCCCATCAGCATCAACGATCAATCGCTGGAACGCGCGCGCCACCCGCCGACGGAACGCCGCGATCGTCTCCGCGCCAGGCACGCGAGTAGCAGACGGTGCCGCTAGCCAGCGCTGATACCGACCATTGTACCGACGATCCACCATCTGCGACGTCAGCCCTTCCCACTCGCCCAACGCGATCTCAGCCAGCTCCGGCGCGATCTCAATGCGCTTCCCCACGGATCGACCCACCGCTTCCGCCGTCTGCCGCGCACGACGCAGCGGACTCGTCACCAAACGATCCACCGGCAACCGACGCAACCGGCGCGCTACCGCGGCAGACTGCTGCAGCCCCCTGGCACTCAACGATGGATTCGACCGCCCCTGAATCCGCTGCTGCCCATTCCACGTCGACTCACCATGTCGGACCAAATAGATACGCATCGCAGGAACTACATGTGATAAGCGGCGATGGTCACCACAATCCCACGACGCACCATCATGACCCCGATGGCAGCCAGCAGAAGACTGAAGATCTTCGACGCCGCTTCGGCACCGGCCCTCCCAGTCAACCGCACAAGCCGCTCCGCGCCTTGGAACAATAGACCGGCGATCACCACATTGATCACAATCGATGCCACCGTTGGCCAGAGCCCGAACGAGTCAGCACTGATCAACACCGTCGTCAACACACCGGGACCGACGATCAACGGCGTAGCCAATGGCACCACACCGATCGACTTCGGCATCGTCGCCGATCCGCCCCCACGCAGCAACTCCTCGATCGCCAGAATGAACAGGATGCTGCCACCCGCGATCAGGAAATCAGCGACCGTGATACCGAGCAAGCGAAAGAGCCACTTGCCGATCCAGAGGAATCCGAGCGCGATGCCGATCGCCGTCCACACTGACTGCCGGATGACACGGCTCCGCTCCTCAGCAGACATCCCCTGCATCAACGACAACAACACCGGCGCCGTACCGAGCGCATCGACAGCGACAAACACTGGGATAAACGCGAGAAGATAACTCTTCATGCAGGATAGAACCTCCACTGGCTCAGGCGGAATGTGCAATGGCGAATGTGCAATTGGTCTTCCATTCCGCAATCCGCATTTGGAGCTACTCTTCGAGACTGGTACCGATCTGCTCGAAGACCTGCTCCTCGACAAAGATCGATGATCCGACCCGTAGCGCCAGCGCGATGCTGTCGCTGGGCCGCGCATCCACTTCGATCAATTTGCCCTGTCCATGCTTCAACACCAGCTTGGCGTAGAAGACATTGCCCTCAAGCTTCTCGATAATGATCCGCTCCAGCTCCGCCCCCAACGCCTGGATCACACCCTGCAGCAGATCGTGCGTCAACGGTCGTGGCGGCTGAAAGTTGGAGACCTTCATCTTGATGGCCGTCGCCTCCATGATGCCGATGACGATTGGAAGGAAACGCTGTCCGCCTCGTTCTTTGAGCACGATGACCTGCTCGCCGCGCTTCTCGTCGATCCGGATCTTGTTCAACTCCATCTCCACCATCGACATCGCTTCCCCCAAATCATCGACCGTCTGACGACTACGATGAAGCGCTAATAGCAGACGCTTCTTTCTGGAAGGGCAGATCCTTCTTCGAACGCACGATGGCCACGCCCATCAGTACCGTCCCACCGACCACCACGGCCCATGTGAATGCGGTTGGTTGCTCACACTGCACCACCCATGGCACCACCAGGAGCGCCACCATGTTCATGACCTTGATCAACGGATTGAGCGCAGGGCCCGCCGTATCCTTGAGCGGATCGCCAACGGTATCTCCGGTCACCGACGCCTTGTGCGCCTCGGAACCCTTGCCGCCGTAGAGCCCGTCTTCGATCGCCTTTTTGGCGTTATCCCACGCGCCACCAGCGTTCGACATAAAGACCGCCAGCAGCTGGCCCGAGAGAATCATGCCGGCCAGGAATCCACCCAGCGCCTCCTTGTGCAGCGCAAACCCGATGACCACCGGCATCAAAATCGCCAACAACCCCGGCCCCACCAGCTCCCGCTGTGCGGCAGCGGTGCAGATCGACACCACGCGGGCATAATCCGGCGTCTTCTTGCCCTCCCAGATCGCCTTGTCCTGAAACTGCAAGCGCACCTCGTGCACGATCAATGAGGCAGCACGCCCCACTGCCATGATCGTCAATGAACTGAAGAGAAACGGCACTGCACCACCGATGAGAAAACCGACGAAGACATTTGGATCAGCGATCGAGAGGCTCGCCGCAATCTGCTCGTACGTCCTCCCAACCAGACGACTGATGTCTGTGATGTACGCGTTGAACAACGACACCGCAGCCACCACAGCTGAACCGATCGCAATCCCCTTAGTGATCGCCTTGGTCGTATTTCCCACCGCATCAAGATCCGCCAGCGTTTGACGCGACGCCTTGTCGAGATGCGCCATCTCGCCGATGCCGTTGGCATTGTCCGCCACCGGCCCGAAGACATCCATCGAGATATTGTTCCCGGTCAACGTCAACATCCCGATGCCGCACATCGCCACGCCATAAGCGATAAACGTCGGATTCGTCCCCCAGTAGATGAGGGACGATGCGAAAATCGCCGATGCGATAACCAGAATGGCCCAGACCGAACTCTCCAACCCGACAGCCAAACCGGTGATGATCGCCGTTGCATGTCCGGTGGGACACGCATGCACGATCGACTGTACCGGCGGACGATCCGGCTGCGTGAAATACTCCGTCAGCCGATTGATGGTGATCGCCAGCAAGATTCCGACCAACGTCGTCCACACCGGCCGCATGTCCAACCCCGGCACGCCGAGGCTGATCCACGTTGGCAGCATCACGGCATCCGGGAACCGGAGATACGCGAAACCGAGCGCTGTAAACCCGATAACCGAGGTGATTGCCGATAGCGCGAACCCCACGTTGATGGCGCGCATCGCATCGCGCACCTGATCGCTGGTCCGCACCGCATACGTCCCGATGATCGAGCTCAGCACACCGATCGCCCTGACGAGCAGCGGGAAGATAACGCCCTTGTGTCCGAATGATGCCCATCCCAGAATCATCGCCGAGACGATCGTCACCTCGTATGACTCGAAGATATCGGCCGCCATCCCGGCGCAATCACCGACGTTGTCCCCGACGTTATCGGCGATCGTCGCCGCGTTGCGCGGATCATCCTCGGGAATGCCCTTCTCGATCTTCCCCACGAGATCGGCGCCAACGTCAGCCGCCTTGGTGAAAATGCCACCGCCCACCCGCATGAAGAGCGCCAGCAACGTTCCGCCGAAACCGAAGCCCAGCAGCACTTCGTACGCCCGTTCGCCATACACCATGAAGATCAGCGTACCGCCGAAGAGTCCCAGCCCATCGGTCAACATTCCGGTGATCGTTCCTGTCCGGTAAGCAATCTGAAGCGCCTCACCAAAACTGCGGCGAGACGCCGACGCCACGCGGACGTTGCCGCGCACCGCCAGACTCATCCCGACAAATCCAACCGTCGCCGAGAAGATCGACCCCATCAGGAATGCCGCCGCCCGCCCGATCGCAATATGCTGCTCGCCGGCTGTGAAGTAGAGCACCGCCGTTAACAGCAGGATGAAGAAGGCGATGGTTTTGAACTGCTGGTACAGGTAGGCATTGGCCCCCGACCGGATCGCCCCGGCGATTCGCTGCATCTCCTCAGTCCCCTCATCGGCGGACAGCACTTGGCGCACGAGAAAACCGGCGTACAGCAAGCCGACGATCGCTGTCCCCAACACGCTCCAGAGCGCCACGCGCTCCCACATCGAATACACCTCAGACTGCATGAAAGCAAAGAATTCAAACGGCAAAGGTTTGTCTCCTTTCTGAGCCGACCGACACGAGCCGGAGCGGCGTCCGAACCAACCCCTCAATGCGCTTCAAATATCGTTGCGCGTTCATCGGCAGATCCTCGAATCGCTGCGCACCGCTGGTATCCGCCAACCAACCGGGATGCGACTCATACACCGGCTCGCAACGCCAGAGTTTTTCGATCCGCGCCGGAAACGACTGCACCGTCTCCCCATCGATCCGATACGCCGTGCAGATCTTGATCTCCGGTTGATCATCCAACACATCCAGCTTGGTGATCACGATCTCGTCCAAGCCGTTAACCAACGCCGCGTGACGCGCCACCACGGCGTCAAACCAACCGCAGCGCCGTGGACGCCCCGTTGTCGCACCAAACTCGCGCCCGCGCGCCCGCACCGCCTCCATCAACACCGGCGGAAACTCCGTTGGGAACGGCCCCTCACCCACCCGCGTGGTGTACGCCTTCGCCACACCGAGCACGCGGTTGATACGTGACGGCCCGACACCGCTGCCGGTACACACACCGCCCGCCGTCGCGTTGGATGACGTAACGTACGGGTACGTACCATAGTCGATATCCAGCAACGTTCCCTGCGCCCCCTCGAACAGTATCCGCTTGCCGGCTTCCAGCGCCTCGTTCAATACGACGGTCGTATCCGCGGCATATGGCGCCAGCCGCTGGCCGTACTCACAGTACTGCCGATACACCTCATCAAACGACAACGCCAGCTTGCGGTACGCTCCGGTCAAAATCGCGTTCTTCTCCTCAAGGTTGTACCGCAGCTTTTCCTTGAGCACATCCGGATCGATCAGATCCGCCAGACGGATACCGCACCGACCGACTTTGTCCACGTAGCACGGGCCGATCCCGCGCCCCGTCGTGCCCAAACGACGCGCTCCCTGCGCCTCCTCGTGCGCGCGATCCAGCGCCTTGTGGTAGGGAAAGATGATATGCGCCAGCTCACTGATCAGCAAGTTACGATCGATCGTAATGCCGCGCCGCTGAAACATCGCAATCTCATCCAATAACGCCTGAGGATCCACCACGACACCATTGCCGATCACCGCAATCTTCCCCGGATACAGAATACCCGAAGGAATCAGGTGAAAAATAAACTCGTCCTGTCCAACAACGACCGTATGACCGGCGTTGTTACCACCTTGGAACCGAACGATAAAGTCGGAGTCCTCAGCGAGAAGATCGATAATCTTCCCCTTCCCCTCGTCACCCCATTGTGCTCCGACTACCACCACACTTGGCATCTCAGCACTCCTCGGCAAACGTTGAACTACTGCGTTTCCGATGTTCCATGAGCAGACGGCGCCGGCGGCGGAACTGCCGGTACCGAAGGCGGCTGGGGGAGCGGAGGGATCGATGGATGACTCAACATCCCCTGCAGCTCCTCTTCCGTCAACCCCATCTCCACAGCACTGGCTGCCTCGCGGCCATCTGTCATCGTAGCCGCTGAGGACGCACCATTCAATGGCTGCTCGATATCAACGACGACCTCCGATGCTGCTGCCAGCACCCAGTGGGAGCGCGGCTGATCCGTGACGATCACCACCAGATCCACCACATGCAACCCGTCCGGCACCAGCGCAGCAGGCGCTGTCGGATCCCGATACAGCCGCACGCCTTTCACCCACTCGCTATCGACAGACACCTCCTCCGCCAACGACGTCAACAGCAGTCCCTGCGGCTGCAGCAACACTTGCGCCGACCCGGCAAACGCATGCTCCTGCATCTCCGGCATCTCACCATCGACCTGCAGATGCAACCGCACACCCTTTTCCGTCCGCTCCGCCGTAACCGCCGTCAGCACCGGCGGCACCTGCTCCTCAGCCCTTGCCGGCACAGCGGACACAAGACTCAAGATACAAGACGCAAGTGTCAGAACCGGAGCAAGTCGACCCAGCCCCCCTCTCCTCTTCTTCCCTGTGTCTTGCGTCCTGCGTCTTGCGTCCAATCTCCTCCGTATCATGACCGCCTCACAGCTTGATCACCCGCACGCCGAGCACATGCTTCGCCTTGCGGATCTGCTTCTGAATCTCCGGTGAGATCGCCTGATCGACATTGAGCAGCATAATCGCCCGCTTGCCGGGCGCCTCCCGACCAAACGTCATGCCGGCGATGTTGATCTTGTGATCGCCAAGAATCATCCCGATCTCCCCGATCATGCCTGGACGATCGACATTGGATGTCAGAATCATGTAACCGCTCGGAATCGCATCGACGGCAAACTCGTTGATGCGCACGATCCGCGGCTCGCCGCGCGCGAAGAGCCCTCCGACGATCTGGCTCGTCTGCTGCTCGGACTCGACCTCCAATTTGATCGCGTTGGTGAAATGCTCGATATCCTCCGCCTTCGACTCAACAATACGAATCCCACGTTCCTTGGCGATCACCGACGCGTTGACATAGTTGACCGTCTCCCCCAGCGTCGGCGTCAGCAACCCCTTGATCAACGCGATCGTGATCGGCGAGGTCTGGTACGCCGCCACCTCACCGGCGTACGTGATCCGTACTTGCTGAATCGGCCCGTCCGACAGCTGTCCCTGGAAGCTGCCGATCTTCTCGGCCAACCGCAAGTACGGCTCGATCCGCTTGTACACCTCAGGATCCAGGCATGGGAAATTCACGGCGTTGCGCACGCCGCGCCCCAACAGCGCATCCCGCACCTGCAGCGCGATATCGACCGATACGTTGACCTGCGCCTCCTCGGTCGATGCGCCGAGGTGCGGCGTCGCGATCACGTTGTCATACTTCAGTAACGGGCAATCCTTCGGCGGCTCCTCTTCGAACACATCGAGCGCCACTCCTCCGATGATCCCCTGCTCGATCCCCTGCGCCACGGCCGCCTCATCGAGAATCCCCCCGCGGGCACAGTTGATCAGTCGAACACCCTTCTTCAAGATCTTGACCTCCCGCTCACCGATCATGTGGCGCGTCTCATCAGTCAGCGGCGTATGGAACGTGATGTAGTCAGCCGTCTTGAGCAGCTCATCGAGCGCCACCAACCGGACCTCGAGCGACCGCGCCCGATCTTCGGTCAGATGCGGATCAAACGCAATCGCCTTCATGCCGAACGGCTGCGCCCGCCGCACCACCTCGGTACCGATCCGCCCCAGCCCCACGACGCCCAACACCTTGCCGAACAGCTCCACGCCGGTAAACTTGGAACGCTTCCACTCTCCCTGCCTCACCGACGCGTTCGCCTGTGCAATATTCCGCGCCAGCGCCAGCATCAAACTCATCGCATGCTCGGCCGTCGAGATAATGTTGCCGGCCGGCGAGTTCATCACGATGACGCCGCGCTGTGTCGCCGCATCGATATCGACATTGTCCAACCCGATCCCTGCCCGACCGATCACCCGTAGCTGATCCGCCCGTTGAATCAAATCCTTCGTCACCTTGGTGCCGCTGCGGACGATCCAGGCCTCGCACGCGCCGACGGCCGACTTGAGCTGCTCCGGCGTCAATCCCGCTTTGACTTCCACCTTCAACTGCTTTTCCTTGCGGAGAATTGCCAGACCCTCCTCCGCCAAGGGGTCGGTAATCAAGATAGTTGTCGTCATGGCCGACCAAACACCTCCTCCGCGGCGCGAACACCGGTGCCCAACGTCACCGAATGCCCCAACGCCTGCAGCCCCAGTTCCAGCGACGAGAGCGCCACCAGCATGTCGGCCTCCGTCATATACCCCAAATGCGCCACTCGCACAATCTTTCCCTTCAACTCCGCCTGTCCCTCAGCCAACCACACGCCGAACCGATCCCGCAGCCACCGCACTAATCGCTCGCCATCCACGCCTGCCGGCATCGCAATCGCCGTCAACGCGTTCGACGGTTGCGCCGCAAACAACTGCAGCCTCATTCCCAGAGTGCCGGCCCGCACCCCCTCGGCCAACCGCCGATGCCGAGCCAGCACCGCCGGCAACCCTTCTCGCTCGATCCACCGCAGCGCCTTGCCCAAACCGCGGACCAGCGAGATCGCCGGAGTAAACGGCGTGTCGCTCGTCTGCATCGCCTTGCGATACGCCAAGAGGTTAAAATAGTACGCGATCGGTTTGTGCGCCGCAACCAACTGCCACGCCTTATCGCTCAACGTGATGAACGACAACCCCGGCGGCAACATCAATCCCTTTTGCGATCCGGCCACGACGACATCGACTCCCCAAGCGTCAGTCTGCAATTCATCCGCGCCGAGCCCGCTGATCGCATCCACCACCAACACCGCTGAAGTCTTTGCCACCACCCCGGCTATGGCCCGCACGTCACTGACGACACCGGTTGATGTCTCACAGAGCGTGGCGAAGACGGCACGCGTATCAGGATGCTTGGCTAGCGCCTGCTGTACCGCTGCCGGATCGACGGCGCGACCCCACGACACATCGATCGGCACCACCCGCACCCCATACGCCTCGCACAACTCTCCCCATCGCTCGCCAAACTTCCCGCCGCGCACGACGATCGCCTGTTGCCCAGCTGCCAGCAGATTCGCCACCGCCGCTTCCATAGCCCCGGTGCCGCTGGAGGTCAACGTCAACACCTCCCGCTGCGTCTGAAACACCAGCTGCAGCAGGCGCGTCGCCTCCTGAAAGTAAGCCTGATACTCCTTCGTCCGATGATGAATCATCGGCTCCGCCATCTCGAGCAACACATCCGGCGGAACCGGCGTCGGTCCCGGTGTCAGTAGATACGTCTTCTTCATCGATCCAGTCAAACAAACGGTGAGCAGCCACCACTCCCATCGTCATTCAGTTACTTCTTCTTCTTGGCGGAGGCAACCACCTCATCCACCAACCGGTACTCCTTCGATTCATCCGCCGACATAAAGTAGTCTCGATCGGTATCTTTTTCGATTTTCTCAAGCGGTTGTTCACAATGCATGGCCAATATGCCATTAAGTCGATCCTTCAGACGCAGAATCTCCTGCGCCTGAATGGTGATATCGGAGGCCGTGCCTTGCACGCCACCCCATGGCTGGTGAATCATGATACGGGCGTGCGGCAACGCAAACCGCTTGCCCTTCGCGCCGCCAGCCAGCAGTACCGCCCCCATGCTCGCCGCTTGTCCCACGCAATACGTGCAGACATCCGGCTTCACAAACTGCATCGTATCGTAGATCGCCAGACCGCTCGTCACCGACCCGCCGGGCGAGTTGATATAGAGGTTGATATCCTTATCCGGATCTTCCATCTGCAAAAACAGGAGCTGCGCAATCACCAGGCTCGACACCATGTCGTCGATCGGCGTTCCGATGAAGATGATCCGATCCTTCAGCAACCGGGAATAGATATCGTACGCCCGCTCGCCGCGCGACGACTGCTCCACCACGATCGGCACGAGCATCTGATTCTGCACAGTCATGACTCCTCCTCTAGTTCCCTCGCAGAACGCGGCTATCGCGCCGCGTCACCCGTTTGACCAACAGCAGAGGCCGCGACAGCCGCAGCCCCTGCCGCATCCGACGCCGCAGCATCCGGACGCTGCTCCACGTCCTCGATCTGCGCCTCTCGCAACACCACATCCAGCACTTTCCGCTCCAACATTTGCCACCGCAGCCGACTCATCAACCCCTGCTGCTCCAGCCACTGCTCGACTTCTTCGGCGCTCCGCTTTGTCTGCCCGGCGATCTCGACCAACTTTGCCTGCCACTCCTCTTCGCTCAGCGTCAGCTGCTCCTGACGAGCCACCGCCTCGATGATGAAGAGCAGCCGCACGCGATCCGCCGCCGGCTCCTGCAACCGCTGGCGCAACGCCGGCTCCTGCTCCTTGATCTGCGCCTCGGACGCTCCTTGCTCCCGCGCCCGCGCGAGCGTATCTGCGACCATCGCGTCAAGCTCCGACTCCACCAGGGATGGCGGCACCTCGACGCGCATCGCCTTGATCAACGCCAGCAGCGCGTCATGTCGCACCGCGTCGCTCGATTCACTCGCCCACCGCGCGGTTAGCTCCTCGCGGATCGCCCCCTTCAGCTCCTCGAGCGTCTGCCACCGCCCCATCGTCTTGGCCAACTCATCATCGATCGCCGGCAACCGCTTCGACTTGATCTCGTGCACCTTGACGCGCAGCAACGCCGACTGCCCGACCCATTTCGCCTGACGGTAGTTAGCTGGCAACGTCACCGGATGCTCAACCGTCTGCCCCGCCTGCGCACCGATCAACTGCTTGATCACACCGGACCACAACGCCCCGCTCTCGGACGGCACCGACTCCGAAGCACGCAGCCATTGTTTCTGCACCTGCTCCACCGTGGCGTCGCCAACCGTGCAGATGATATCGCAGAAGAGGTAGTCGCCTTCGATCGCCGCCCGACCATCCACCGGCACCAACTCCGCCTGCTGCTCCTGCAACGCCCGCAGCGCCCGCTCCAAATCCCCCTCCGTCACCGCTCGTGTCGGACGCTTGAGCTTCAGCCCGCGGTATCCCTTGGCCTTGAGCTCCGGCTTAACCTCCACCTCCACCGCCAGCGTCATCGGCTTGCCCGGCTCGTACCGCACATCCGTCACACGCGGCCGCGTCACCGGCTCCAACTGATGCTGCGTCAACGCCGCCTCCACCGCGTCCGGTACCACCGCATGCACCAGTTCTTCTTCTGCTTGACGCTGATACCGCTCCTTCACCAGCTCCAACGGCGCCTTACCAACCCGGAAACCGGGGATCTGCGCCTGACGACCGATCTGTCGAAACACTTCCTCGCGCCGATCAGTCAACACCGCCACCGGCACCTCGATCTGCAGCGTCCGTCGACACGCATCGACCGTCTTGACCGTCGCCTTCACCGACATCACTCGGTCGCTCCTCGCCGCTTGCGCGGCGCTGGCGGCTCACGGCGATGTGGATGCTCCGCCACCCGCTCCTTGTGCCGCCTTAGCAACCCCTGAACCTTTCCCAGCGCCAGGTCAAACGCCTCTTGTCCCTGCAAAGCCTGTGCCTTTCCCACCGCCCGGAAATGCTTCGTATGTACCGTGATCTCCGCCGCCACCTGATACCGCTCCGGACAAAGAATCAGGTGCGCCTCATCCAACTTGCTGGAAAACTTGGTCAGTTGCTGCAGCTTCTTTGTGGCATAGGCCCGCAGCGTCTGCGACGCCTCATAATGACGACCCGTGATTGAAATATGCATGACTCTCCTTCAGAATACGTGACCGATGACATGAATCTGTAACGAGTGATGAGAACCTAAACGGATACACGACGCACACATCATTCGTCTCACGTCACCTGCCACTCGTCACCGCCTCAACTACATTCGGAACGACTCACCCAGATACAACTCCCGCGCCTTTGGATCGCTGATCAGCTGCTCCGATGTCCCGGCAATCAAGATACGCCCCTCGGCCATGATGTACGCTCGATCGGTAATCTGGAGCGTCTCTCGCACATTATGATCCGTCAGCAAAATCCCCAGCCCGCGCGCTCGAAGATCCCGAATGATCTGCTGCGCCTCGGCCACCGCCAGCGGATCGATCCCGCTGAACGGCTCATCCAGCAGAATAAACTGCGGGTTGGTCACCAGTGCCCGGGTAATCTCCAGGCGACGCCGCTCGCCGCCGGACAATGCATACGCGTGATTCTTCGCCAGATGGGCAATCCCCAGCTCGTTGAGCAGCTCGCCCAACCGCCGCCGCCGCTCCCGTCGAGACAACGGTAACGTCTCCAGTACCGCCAGAATGTTCTGCTCCACCGTCATCTTGCGGAAGATCGACGGCTCCTGCGCCAGATAACCGATTCCCTGGCGGGCGCGCCGGTACATCGGCAAACGCGCGATCGACTGTCCTTCGAACTGAATATCTCCGCCATCAGGCCGGATCAACCCGACGATCATATAGAAGGTCGTCGTCTTCCCGGCGCCGTTTGGCCCGAGGAGCCCCACAATCTCCCCGCGCTGCACGTTGAGATCAACACCGTCAACGACCCGGCGCCCACCGTACGCCTTGACCAACTCGGATGCTTGTAACAGATGCCCGTTCGCCATCACCAGAACCAACCCCCGTGCTACGTGAAGCGTATTTCGTGAAGCGCAAGCGACACATTGCCGGAGTCATTAACCATCGCAATCAACACCGCAGCTACATTGACACGCTTCACGAACGACGCATAACGCTTCACGCACCGGTCCCAACCCACCGTCCTAAAACCCGATATCGTCTTTGGAGAAAATCTCCAGCCGTGGTGCCCCACTCAGCACCACCTTATTCTGATCGGCGTAGTACTCCGCTTGCTCACTGTACGTCCGATTTTCCCCCCGCACAATCACTACATGCCCCATCGCCAGCACTTTCTTGATCGCGCTGCTCTTCGGCTCAAACCAGACATCCATCCGATCGGCAAAGATCTGTCCACGCTCATCCGTCACGATCACATTCTCGTTGAAGACCGCGATATTATTGGCGTAGTCAACCTCCAACGGCCCGGAGCACGTGATGAGCGTCGACGGCTTGATGCGCATCGTCACATCTTCCTGCACCGCCACGCGCTTGAACTCCGGCTCCGCGATCGCCGCCGTCCCTGCAATCTCCAGATTCTCCCGCTCCACCAGCACCTGCGCATCGGTCGTCACCTGCTGGGACTGCGCGTGCCAGTTGAGCCGATCCGTGGTCAAACGCGCACCGTCCGTGGTCGTCGCCACCACATGATGCTCCAACGTCATGTCGTTGTTGGATTTATCGAGCGTTCCCTCATCGCCGGTCAGTGTGACATTCACTTCCTTGCCGTACGCCACCGCCACCACACGCGAGAGCTTTACCATCTCGCCCATAATCTCTGCTGCCTGCCCCTGAAGATCCCATTTCTTGCTGCCATCCGGGTTGTAACCCGATAGCGAAAACGCCACGATTTGCTGCGCTTCGCCTCCTGGCGTAGCCCCAGGTACCGCACCAACAACGACTTCCTCCACACTCCAACCAAGCCCCTGCCACACCAGCAGCGATATCGCGATCAGCACGATTCGAGCAACACGATGCACGGTCGATGACATGATACGCGCTTCCCCTTGTGCGACAATCTGTTGGGCCGTCCAACATTCAGTCATCCTGAACGATGGCCGCAGCAGATAGCGTTGAACTTACAGCTTGCCCCAATGCCCGTCACGACCCACAACCCGACTGAAACACTGGAAAAACACAGCTCATTCTGGTAGACAGCTGGCGAGCGGAAAAACATGGTCGATAAACCGAAGTGTCATGCTATCAAACCCTTCCACCGCAGTCAAGGCACGTTTCACCACGATACCGATAGATCACCGAAGCCAGCGACGCGCTCAAAAACCACAGCACTGACATCGATACCGTATGGCACCCGGGAAGCACTCAGGCACCCCACAGCAGCTGCCGGTCATGCAGCACCCGCACTAAACCCTTGGGGCCACCACCGATTTGCACCACTTCGTCCGGCACCTCGAACCCATCATGACAAGGACCCACGCTGATCACACGAACTGGTACCCCTTCGGCGCCAACTCCAGCCGTCTGCGCGATCGGATGATCATTGAACAACAGCTCAATCGTTGCCCCATCCCAACGCACAACTTTCCGCCCAACGGAATCAACGATAGCAGCCACCACCACACTCCCCGACCACCCCACCGATGGCAAGCGGCGCCTCAGATAATCCTCCAGTCCGAACGCCTTGGTGCGGCGCACCGCATTGACATCGCCCGTTGCCGTCAGAAAAACGTGCGCCTCCACCCGGGCGCTCGCCAGCTCCCGGATCAACCGTAACGCAATCGCCTCCGCCTGCGTCGCATCACACGGTTTGACTGACAGCCACGCCTCAGTCAAATCCCGCTCCCTAGGTATCAAGGCAAACAACTCCCCCATCCGCTGACGCACCTGTCGCAACCGCTGCTGGTCGGACGGCTCGAAGAGTCGCGTGACCGCCACATCCTCCGCCACCGCATCCCGTACCGCATCATACGCGTAGCATCGTGCGCCGGTTTCCGTATAAGCGGTTGCGACAGCGCGCATCTCTGAAGTCATGCGACGCACCAGCATACGATAAAACCGCTCCTCAATATTCACCAAATCCTGCCCCGTCAGCGGCACCAAATGCACACCGGAAGCCGAGAGTTCCAGCAGCGCCTCTAGCACTTCCGGCGCCACCGGCTCGGACGAGCCTTCGGTCAACACCCCATCCACATCCAGAAACACCACCCGAACGTCCCGCATAATAACACCCTGATCAGATTGTCAGTACCGTAACCCAATCCATGATTGAACCGCACCGCCTGCCAACCGAATAACATCAGAGAACAGCACGAATAATCATTAGGAAGGAACCACAAGCACCTGAGAGATCGTCTGCTAGAATCGGACTTAGGAGTCTCGAACTCTCTGAAACCGCGCTACCGATGGTACAGCGCCGTCACCGACTCCCACCGCCCCTGCACCCGCAGAAGTCGATCCACCACCTCGCGCACCGCTCCACGACCACCCTCACGCTGCGTGATCCAATGCGCCACCTGCTTGATCTCCTCGATGGCGTACGGCACCGCCACAGCCAGCCCGACACGCCGCATGACCGGAAGATCGACGATGTCATCACCGATGAAGCATACCACGTCATCCGCAAGGCCGTAGATCCGCTTGACCTCTTCATACACTTTCAACTTGTCGTGGGCATTCTGATACAGCCGAGCCACCCACACCTCCTTGGCACGCCGCTTGACCAAACGGGACTTCTTCGCCGTGATGATGACACACGGTATCCCAGCCTTATGCAACAGATAGAGCCCCATGCCATCCTGCACGTCAAAGAACTTCAGCTCATCGCCATAGTTGTCGTAGACGATCCGCCCATCGGTGAGCACGCCATCAACGTCGAGAATCAACAGTTTGATCCCGGCCAGCCGCTCTTCGAGCGTCAAGAGGGCTCCTTCAGCGGCACCGTCAGCCCCGCACGCAATACATCCTGTACATCCAGCAGCCCCACAGAGCGACCGCGCGTATCAACAACCGGCAGCTCGTCAATCTTCCGTTCCTGCAAAATCCGCATCGCCTCCACCGCCAACCGATCAGCCGCAATGGTCGTAGGACGCGCCGTCATCACAGCGCTGACCGGACGATCGAGCAGCCGCACATCATCATTCAGATGTCGCCGCAGATCGCCGTCGGTGAAGATCCCCAGCACCCGCCCGCGCCCATCCACCACCGTGGCCGATCCGGCACGCGCCTGCGTAATCGCCATCAGCGCATCGCGCACGAGTGTGGAGGGACGCACCGACGCGCACGCCTTCCCCTTCCGCATCAGCTCCCCAACGGTTAGCAGCAATCGCTTGCCCAGATGCCCACCCGGATGAAACAACGCGAAATCACGCTCTTGAAACCCGCGTAGCTCGGAGAGCGTCAGCGCCAGCGCGTCGCCCATCGCCAACATCGCCGTGGTACTTGCCGATGGCGCCAGCCCCAGCGGACACGCCTCTTCCTCGATCGACGCCTCCAACGCCACATCGCTCGACCGTGCCAGCGTTGAGCTGGCGAGGCCGGTCAGGCTAATCAACCGCGCGCCGATCCGCCGCACCAGCGGCACCAATCGCACAATCTCCTCCGTCTCCCCGCTGTTGGACAGCGCGATCACCACGTCGTCTTTGGTCACGCGCCCCATGTCACCATGCAGCGCTTCGGCCGGATGCAACCAGAGACTCGGCGTGCCGGTCGATGACAGTGTGGCGGAGATCTTCTGCGCGATGATGCCGGCTTTGCCCATGCCGGTCACCACGATGCGCCCGCGACATCCCAGCAACAGCTTCACCGCCTGCGCGAACCGCCGGTCAACGCGACTGATCAATCCGCGCACGGCATCGGCTTCGATCGCCAGAATCTGCCGCGCTCTGCGCACAATATGACTGTCTGCCCGTTGGACACCGGATGCCGGACGTCGCTTCATGATCGTCCGCGCCTCGGCCGATCCGTCTGTCGCACCGCCGCCCGAATCGCCGTCACCTGCCGCAGCAATGTCTCCAGCTGACGCAGCGGCAGCATATTCGGCCCATCGCACGGCGCATGATCCGGATCCTCGTGTACCTCAAGGAATAGACCGTCGCACCCCATCGCCACCCCGGCCCGCGCCAAACCGATCACAAATTGCCGCTGCCCTCCCGACCGATCGCCCAATCCACCAGGCAACTGCACGCTGTGCGTCGCATCGTAGATCACCGGATAGCCGAGCTCACGCAGAATCGGCAGCGACCGTAGATCACTCACCAGATTGTTGTAGCCGAAGCTCGCCCCGCGCTCCGTCAGCAAGATCCGCCGATTGCCAGCTGCCACCACCTTCTCCACGACGTTGCGCATATCCCACGGCGCCAGAAACTGCCCCTTTTTAACATTCACCACACGCCCCGTCTTCGCCACCGCCATCACAAAATCCGTCTGGCGACAGAGGAACGCCGGCACCTGCATCACATCAAGCACCTCGGCCGCCGGGGCAATCTCCTCGGGAGTATGCACATCGCTCAACACCGGCACACCGACCTCCTGACGCACCTTCGCCAGGATCGGCAGCCCCTTCCGCCACCCCGGCCCGCGAAACGACCGGTGCGAGGAACGATTCGCCTTGTCATAGCTGCACTTGAAAATAAACGGCACGCCGACCCGATCGGCGATCGCCCGCATCCGCTCCGCATGCCGTAGACAATGCCGCTCCGACTCGATCACATCCGGCCCGGCGATCAACACCAGCGCGCCGCGCGGCGCACCCACTGTCACATTCCCCACACGCACTGTGTTCAACCCACTACCTCCATAGATGACAATCCCCCACTCTGAGTCATTGGTCATGCTGGAAATCGATGTCGACGCTACGAAACGCTGGCGGATAGTACCGGCTCATGGTCTGCCGCAGGTAACGCCTCCCCCACCGTCTCAGCCACACCCAACGGCACGCTCAACGAGCGGCCGCCGTGCCGAAGCGCCGCGCGGACAAACTCCCGAAACAACGGATGGCAGATGTCCGGCTTTGACCGGAACTCAGGATGGAACTGCGTCGCCACAAACCACGGATGACCGGCCAGCTCGATGATTTCCACCAACCCACCCTTCGGGTAGATCCCGGACACTACCATCCCGCGCTGCACCAGCAACCGCTTGTATTCGTTATTGAACTCGTACCGATGGCGGTGCCGCTCCCAGATCTTCTGCTTCCGGTACGCCTGATACGCCAGTGTCCCACGACGCACATGACACGGCATCAGCCCCAGCCGCATCGTCCCCCCCATCTGCGCCAACTGCTTCTGCTCTTCGAGCAACGAGATCACCGGATGCGACGACGTCCGGTCAAACTCCGTCGAATTGGCTTGCTTCAGATGGCAGACATGGCGGGCAAACTCGATGACGGCACACTGCATGCCGAGGCAGATTCCGAGAAACGGAATCTGCCGCTCCCTCGCATACTGAATCGCCGCGACCTTTCCCTCGATCCCCCGCGCGCCGAAGCCACCCGGCACCAAAATCCCGGACACCTTCTGCAACACCCGCTCCGCACTCCGCCCCTCGATCGTCTCCGCCTCCACCCGCTTGATCTGCACGCGACAATCGTTGGCAATCCCCCCGTGACGCAGCGCTTCATAGATTGATTTGTAGGCATCGATCAGCTCCGAATACTTTCCCACGACGGCGATCGATACCTCCCGGGATGGATGCAGCGCCCGCTGTACCACCACCGTCTCCCACTCACGCAGCGCATCGCGGCGCGCCTTCAACCCCAGCAGACGAACGATCAGCCGGTCGAGCCCCTCCTCACGCAACATGAGAGGCACCTCGTAGATATCCCGCACATCCTTCGCCTGGATCACCGTCCCGGCATCCATGTTGCAAAAGAGCGCGATCTTGTCGCGGATTTTCTTGGCCAGCGGCCGCTCCGTCCGGCAGAGCAGGATATCCGGCTGAATACCAATCTCCCGCAGCTTCCCCACGCTGTGCTGCGTCGGCTTCGTCTTCAACTCTCCCGCCGCGCGGATGAACGGCACCAGCGTGAGATGAATGTTGAGCGCATTACCACGCCCCACCTCCAGCCGCAGCTGCCGGATCGCCTCCAAGAACGGCAGACTCTCGATGTCGCCGACGGTGCCGCCGATCTCCACGAGCACGACATCATACCGACGCTGCCGAGCGCACCGACGAATTCCCTCCTTGATCTCATCGGTGATGTGCGGGATCACCTGCACCGTCGCCCCGAGATAATCGCCGCGCCGTTCCTTGGTGATGACCGCGTTGTAGATCTTGCCGGTGGTCATGTTGTTGTTGCGCGTCATCCGGACGCTGGTGAATCGCTCGTAGTGCCCCAGATCGAGATCGGTCTCGGCCCCATCATCGGTCACGTACACTTCACCATGCTGATACGGGTTCATCGTGCCGGGATCGACGTTGATGTACGGATCGCACTTCAGGAGCGTCACCCGCAATCCCTTCGACTCGAGCAATCGCCCGATCGACGCCGAGGCGATCCCCTTGCCCAAGCTCGACACCACCCCACCGGTGATAAAGATGTACTTTGGCATACCCAGCACCCTGCGCCCCTAGAGGCGCGCTATCGGCGTCAACAACTGTTTGACGCGCTCCAAATCCGCCTGTGTATCAACGCTGACGGTCGAGAACATTGTCTCCAACACCTTGATCCGGCACCCATGCTCCAACGCCCGCAACTGCTCCAGCCGCTCAGCACCTTCCAACTCTGATCCTGGTAGATGCGTGTACGTGAAGAGGAAATCCTTGGTGTACGCATAGAGCCCGATATGCTTGTAAAAGACCGGGCGAGTCTCGCTGCCGGCCATCGCGTACGGGATCGGTGATCTGGAAAAATAGAGCGCGAACCCGCGACGATCGGTCACCACCTTCACCACATTCGGACGAGGCAACTCCGCCTCATCTTCAATCCGTCGCTTGAGCGTCGCCATCTGGATCGAGGGGTCATCCTGCATGCACCGCACCAAGTCATCGATCATCGAAGGATGCAGCAGCGGCTCGTCCGCCTGAATGTTGACGATCACACGCACATCGAGCGGATTGACGACCTCCGTCAAACGGTCGGTGCCGGTCGCATGCCCCTTCGACGTCATCACCACCCGGCCACCAAACTCCCGCACCACCCGCGCCACCCGCTCATCATCAGCCGCCACGATCAGCGCATCGAGACACGTCGCCTCCTGCGCTCGCTCATACACATGCTGAATCATCGGCTTGCCATGCAGATCGGCGAGCACTTTCCCCTCAAGCCGGGTGGACGCATACCGGGCCGGGATTACCCCCACCGCATTGATCTTGTCTGTCATCAATCCCGGCTCCTCACTGACGCACACGACGCAAGATCTCCTCTGGCGCCGCCGTCGCCACCCCAACCTTGCCCACCACCACCCCAGCCGCACAATTCGCCAGCCGCGCTGCAGCCACCGGATTCGCACCAACCGCCAGCGCTGTCGTAAACGTCGCGATCACCGTATCACCGGCACCCGACACATCGAACACTTCCTGCGCCATCGTCGGGATGTTCGTCTGACGACCATCGCGCTCGAAGAGCGACATCCCTTCCTCACCGCGCGTCACCAGCACCATCTCGCACGCCAGCCGAGCGAGCAGCGTCTGACCAACCCTCCGCAACTCCATCTCGTTGCGCGCCGGAAGTCCCGAAGCGCTCTGCGCTTCGCGCAGGTTCGGCGTGATCGCCGTCACACCGCGGTAGTACATGATGTGATCTTCTTTCGGATCAACGGTCACCAAACACTTTCGGCGCTTGGTCAACGCCAACAACTCCTGAATTAACGCCGGACCAATGACGCCCTTCCCATAGTCCTCGATGATCACCGCATCCGCCCGACGCACCGATCTGGCAACGGCTTCAACCAACCGATCCAATACCCCGCGCGCGATGGGACTGGTCCGCTCCCGATCGATCCGCACCACCTGCTGATGATGCGCGACGACGCGCGTCTTCAGTGTTGTTGGGCGTCCGGCATCCACCACAACCGCAGCCGTATCGATACCACGGTTTCGTAGTTCCTCCAGCAGCATCCGCCCGCGACCATCGGATCCGATGACGCCGGCTACCATCACACGCCCGCCCATCGCTCGCAGATTATTCGCAACGTTGGACGCGCCGCCGGGCATGAACGACTCGGACGTCACCCAGACGACCGGCACCGGTGCCTCCGGCGAGATCCGATCGACCGTGCCCCAGACAAACTCGTCGAGCATGAGATCGCCCACCACCAGAATGCGCGTCTTGGGGAATTTCGCCAGGATCGCTCTGGAGGCCGACACGCTGATACCCGCCGGAGCCACCGGCTGCACACGACGCAACGGACGGCGCTCCATCACCGCTTGACCGTACTCAGGAGACGCTGCAACTCCTCCGGATCAGTCGTCCGGCCGAGCGCCTCCTCATACGTGATCAGGCGCTTCGAGTAGAGTTCGAAGAGCGACTGATTCATCGTCCGCATGCCTTCGCGCTGGCTGGTCTGAATCGTCGAATAGATCTGATGCACCTTCGACTCCCGAATCATCGCCCGTACCGCGTGCGTCGCGAGCAGAATCTCCAACCCGATCACCCGACCGTTCCCATCGACGCGCGGAATCAGCTGCTGCGAGACCACCGCCACCAGCACGAACGACAACTGCGTGCGCACCTGTGCCTGCTTGTTCGATGCGAAGACATCGATGATCCGATTGATCGACTGAACGGAATCGGAGGTGTGAAGCGTCGCGAACACCAGATGTCCCGTCTCCGCGATGTTCAACGCCGCCTCGATCGTCTCAGCGTCACGCATCTCACCGATCATGATGACGTTCGGATCCTGTCGCAACACATGCCTGAGCGCCGCGGCAAACGTGTGCGTGTCACTCTCCAGCTCGCGTTGATCCACAATCGCCTGCTTGTTCTGATGGATGTACTCGATCGGATCCTCGATCGTGACGACATGGCAGTTCCGATGCGTGTTGACCTCGTCGATCATCGACGCCAACGTGGTAGATTTGCCGCTCCCGGTCGCTCCGGTCACCAGAATCAACCCCTTCGGCTTGCGGCAAAAATCCTCAAAGTTCTTCACCGGCAGGCCACACTCCTCAAACGTCATGATGCGAAATGGTAGCGCACGGATCGCCGCCCCCACACATCCACGTTGCTGGAAGACGTTGACCCGGAACCGGCTGACCTGCTCGATCCCAAACGAGAAATCGAGCTCCTTCTCGGCTTCAAAGCGCTGGGTCTGTTGCGGCGTCAGGAGAGAGTAGACCAACTGCCGGGCTTGATCGGGAGATAAGGGCTTGATGTCCTCGACGGGTATCAACTTCTCATGAATCCGATAGTGCGGCGACGCCCCCGCCGTCAAATGAAGATCGGAAGCCCCCCGTTGCACCATAGTCCGCAGCAGCGGATCAAGGACTGTAGGCATCAGTTGGTGTTACGGGAACGCAGTATAGCTGTGCCTCATACCGCTGTCAACGCGCGGAGCGGAAAACCTGTGACATGTGACGAGTGACAGGAGACAAGCGAACCGGCAAACTCCACCGCGCTCACTTGGTCGCGGATTGTAACTCACGTCACCCATCACTTGTCACCCGTCACGCTGTTCAAAACACGCTTCTTCGAACGCGGACGTCGAGCACCAGTCCGATGCCGATCATCGCCGTCACCAGACTCGACCCGCCGTAGCTGACGAACGGCAGCGGCAGCCCGACCACCGGGACCAACCCCATCGTCATCGCCACATTGATCACCGATTGCAATCCCAACCAGACCGCCACCCCGACTGAGAGAAACTGTCCCGCCGGATCACCCGTCTGCCGCAACGTCTGCAAGATGCGAAACACCACCACGAGAAAGAACCCGACGACCACCACGCTCCCAAGGAATCCCCACTCCTCACCGATTACCGAAAAGATGAAGTCGGTATGTCGCTCCGGTAGAAAGTTGAGCTGATTCTGCGTGCCGGCCTGCCATCCTTTGCCGAAGAAACC